>SKEX01000029.1_pt1 | contig 200025 bp, 144 predicted proteins | sample 4841451 | NCBI WGS metagenome assembly SKEX01 (sample SAMN11008798, study PRJNA524170) | human gut metagenome | isolation source: fecal sample from pouch patient p38, | place: Israel: Tel-Aviv | reverse complement strand
AACGATTGATTTTAATCTAATTTTGTCGCTCGTCGGGACGGGTGGTCCCGCCCCTTGCCGCTGGGCGTTCCCCGACCGAAGAGATTTTAGAGAAAAGAAGGCTTGACACAGTTTATTTTACGCTCCCCCATCCGATAAAATAGTAACGCTATTTGATAACGATACCGTTAATACCCCAAGCATATACCGTTATTATTATGAAATTATTCTATCTGACTTTTCTATAAATATCTTATAAAACAACAGCGCAGATTACTCAATGTAACCTGCGCTGTTGTTTTATAAGATTTCAACTATTTCTTATTTTGATTTTGTTCCAAAGTTTGTAGAAACAACTTCAAGTTTCAATTTGTATTTATCTTGTTCTTCTTTAGGTAAAGAAGTATTTGTGGCATTTGTACCTCCCTTTAAGCGCGCATAGCCAGGTTTCAGGTCATGTTGTATGCTAATAACATTGCTCGAAGAACCATAATAGCTATTACTTGAGGAAGCATCTGTGGTTACAAGTACTGGAATAAGTATGAATTTGTTCCAATCACTATATTTTTCCCATTCTTCAATAGTATTAACCTCTTGAGTGTCTGTTTCACCTTCGGAGTTAGTTATTTGGAGAGTTATCGTCCCACTCTTGAGTTTCTTTTCTGCTTCTTCTCGTTCTCCATCTGCTAAACAATCATTAATCATTTGAGTAATGTTGTTGAATGTATATTGAGTAAAGCTAGTAGTAGGATTAAATAGAGATGAAGTTATACCATCACTAAGTTGATTATCTTTAAAGAAACTATCTTTATATTTTTTACGTATTAATAGAACATTCTTAGGAGTAGACATGCCAAACTTCTTGTCACTGGTTTCATTATAGATAGGAATTCCTAATTTAACCGCATTTAAAGTGTCTCCTTGGAGCTTTTCTGCTATTTGGCTAACAGGAAGAGTTAACTGTGTAAAGATGCCAGCCGGGCTTTTTAAGTAAGTCCATTTAGGCTCATTTATACATTCCTGAATTTTTTCTGTATCATTCTCCAATCGGTTGGCTTGAATAACTTCGCGGGTAGATGTGAATGAACGTCCGCTGTATATAACAGAGTCTTTTCCGGCAGATGTGTGTAGTAGACCACCTGTTATGCTATCTCTTGCATGCTCCAAAAATGCTACATCCATTTGCATGGAACTAGTGTAGAGGATAGTACCGTCTCCATAGTCGCTTTTTACATACACTCCGGGAAATATACTTTGAAATTTCTTATATAGATCTTCTGTACGTCCTCCTTCTAAAAGTTTCAGTCCCAAATCCTGTGTTCTAGTCTGATCCAATGTAATTTTAATATAAGGAGTATATGTTGAAAGATTACGTATAGAATCACTAATAGATAAATCAACTGCTGTATAAGATTTACTCCCTAATAAACTTGTCGTATTATCATAATATTCTGTAGGGTTGATATTGGTATAATAAGCATCTGGATCTTCGTACCAATATTTGTTTCCTTTTTTCTTATCTAATACATACATACTTAGTCGGCAAGCTGTTAATGAATCTCCAAAATAACTGTCATACCAAAGATAAATATTGATTTGGCAATTACCAATAGGATTTCCATTATCATCTTTAATGATGGTGTAGTTACCAGATACACCTTCTGCCACATTCTCGAAATTTGTCATCATCTTTCCAGTACCACTTTCAGTGGTTCCAGAAAAAGCTGCGGGGAAAGTCATTCCTTCGGGACAGTTAAGTTGCGCCAAGAAACCTGCCTGATAAGTTCCGAATGTTTCATCAGTGAACTTTCCTACATACCCCACATTGGTCATTGCATATATCTTACCGGCATGAACGGATTCGGTAGTTACATCAAATGTAGATAGCTTTCCATTGATATTTTGGTCGCTTCCCGGAAACATTCCCAATCCCAGTCCGGCAGTGTTGTCATCACAACCCCAAAAGGTGATTGCCAGTAAAGCTATTAAGGCGTATTTTGCTTTCATGATCGTCGTATCTTGATTTTTTATTCTTCTTCGTTTGCAGTGGCTTCCCATACTTTATCGTAGAACTCGTTGCAGGCATCCGCATAGTTTTCCGGGTTCTGGTAGTCAAGTACCAATTTGCCAGATTGGCGGGCATATTCAATAATAGACTCGTCTACCTTTTCACTGTTTTGTATTACTCCGTCCGAATAGTCAACAGCGAGTTTGCAAAGAGCGGCGTAGTCTACCGGTTCCTTCAAATCACCTAAATCTTTCTTGGTAATACCTTTCAGCATCAGTTTTGTTGCGAAATCGTCGCTAAGTGTATTCTTGAAATCATCTTCATAAACAGAGAATACCACTTTAGCGTCGCGGAAAGAAGGTTCGTCTTTATAGGCTTTCTTAATATAAAGAGGAGCTAAAGCTGTCATCCAGCCATGACAGTGAATGACATCAGGACACCAGCGGAGCTTTTTCACTGTTTCCAATACACCGCGTGCATAGAAAATGGCACGGCTATCATTATCATCATATTCTATACCATTTTCATCCGTTGTCTGCATCCGATTCTGGAAATAGTCATCGTTATCGATGAAATATACCTGCATGCGTGCGGATTGGATAGAAGCAACTTTTATAATCAAGGGGTGGTCAGTATCATCGATAATCAGGTTCATACCAGAGAGGCGGATCACTTCGTGCAGTTGATTTCTGCGCTCATTGATATTTCCCCATTTAGGCATAAAGGTTCTGATTTCACGGCCTTTTTCTTGTATCGCCTGTGGAAGGTTTCTACCTATATTGGCCATTTCGGATTCTGAAACGTAAGGTGTAATCTCTTGAGTAATAAATAAAACTTTATTCGCCTTTGTCATAATAACAATAGTTCACTATAATATTCTGCAAAGATACGAAAAAAAAGACACATTAAATAAGATATTCTTTCTTTATGTGGCAAATATTAGTTTATTTTGCAGAGTTTTTGCAAACGAGTAAAACATAAACCAATTGACGAAAATGAAAGTAGTGCACACTATCAAGGACTTACAGGCAGAATTGACTGCCCTAAGAGCCCAAGGTAAAAAGGTGGGACTGGTTCCTACAATGGGTGCTTTACATGCGGGACATGCATCTCTGGTAAAGCGCAGCGTAAGTGAGAATGGTGTAACTGTTGTGAGTGTTTTTGTGAATCCCACACAGTTTAACGATAAAAATGACTTGGAGAAATATCCGCGTACATTGGATGCAGATTGTCGTTTGTTGGAAGAATGCGGGGCGGATTTCGCTTTTGTTCCTTCAGTTAGCGAAATGTATCCGGAACCGGATACTCGTCAATTTAGCTATGCACCATTGGATACGGTGATGGAAGGAGCTTTCCGTCCGGGACATTTTAACGGTGTTTGCCAAATTGTCAGCAAACTGTTTGATGCTGTACTGCCGGATCGGGCATATTTCGGAGAGAAAGACTTCCAGCAGTTAGCGATTATTCGTGAAATGGTTCGGCAATTGAAATATAATCTTGAAATTGTAGGTTGTTCAATTGTACGTGAGGAAGACGGACTGGCATTGAGTAGCCGGAACAAACGTTTATCTGCAGAAGAACGTGAAAATGCTTTAAATATTTCTCGCACCTTATTTAAAAGTCGTAACTTTGCAGCCACTCATACAGTGAGCGAGACGCAAAAGATGGTTGAAGATGCGATTGAAGCTGCTCCGGGTTTGCGTATGGAGTATTTTGAGATCGTAGACGGAAACACATTGCAGAAAATTAGTAATTGGGAAGATACTTCCTATGCGGTGGGATGCATCACAGTGTTCTGTGGAGAAGTCCGGCTGATTGATAACATTAAATATAAAGAATAACTAAAAAGACGAAACCTTATGATGATTGAAGTGTTGAAGTCGAAAATTCATTGTGCACGTGTCACAGAGGCAAATCTGAACTACATGGGTAGTATCACGATTGATGAAGACCTGCTGGATGCTGCAAACATGATTCCGGGAGAGAAAGTGTATATTGCTGATAATAACAACGGTGAACGCTTTGAAACCTACATTATCAAAGGTGAACGCGGTTCGGGCAAAATATGTCTGAATGGTGCTGCTGCCCGCAAGGTGCAACCGGATGATATTGTGATAATCATGTCTTATGCATTGATGGATTTTGAGGAAGCCAAGTCGTTTAAACCGGCTGTCATTTTCCCTGATCCTGCGACGAACAAAGTGGTAAAGTAGAAAGTATCTTTGATATTTGAAATAAGAAAAGCCCCGTTTTACATTTCGTAAACGGGGCTTTTCTTATTCTATTTTTTATGCCGGGGATGATCGGTGTTCTACCCACATATGAGTTGGCTTTAGCCCACCTCTCGATAAACTTCCGCCCACGTGTCAGATGTAGTTATCCCACGTGTTAGGGAAGTTTAGCCCGGGTGTTAATAAGCGGCAGTTAGTTGCCGGCGTTTGTTTTCAGTTGCTCATTCATGGCAGCGGCAGCTTTACGGCCATCACCCATCGCCAGAATTACAGTAGCTCCGCCGCGAACGATGTCGCCACCTGCGTAAATCATCGGGATAGAAGATTCCATGTTGTCATTTACTGCGATAGTTCCTTTTCGTCCTAATTCCAGTCCTTTGATAGAGCTTGGAACAATCGGGTTAGGAGATACCCCAACGCTGACAATGGCCAGGTCTATATCGATTGTTTCTGTTGCTCCCGGGATAGCTATAGGGCTACGACGTCCGGAAGCATCCGGTTCTCCTAATTCCATCTTTTGCAGAATAACCTGTTTTACGCAACCTTGTTCATCAGCAATATATTCGATAGGATTATGCAGAGTGAGGAATTCAACTCCTTCTTCTTTGGCATGTTTTACTTCTTCGATACGTGCTGGCATTTCTTCTTCCGAACGACGATAGATAATAATAGCACGTTCAGCGCCAAGACGTTTTGCTGTACGGACAGAGTCCATAGCTGTGTTACCACCACCGATTACTGCCACATTCTTACCGAAAGCTACCGGAGTGTCCGAATCTTCGCTGGCGGCATCCATTAAATTGACACGGGTGAGGTATTCATTTGAAGACATGATATTGATGGAGTTCTCTCCCGGGATATTCATAAAGTTTGGCAGTCCGGCACCGGAAGCCACGAATATTCCTTTGAAACCTTCCGCTTTCAAGTCTTCTACACCGATAGTCTTTCCTACAATACAGTCTTTGATGAAGTTTACGCCCATCTTGCCAAGATTGTCGATTTCTACATCTACAATCTTGTTTGGCAAACGGAATTCGGGAATACCGTATTTCAATACACCTCCAATTTCATGCAACGCTTCGAATACAGTTACATCATATCCATATTTAGCCATGTCTCCGGCAAATGCCAATCCTGCAGGTCCTGAACCGATAACTGCTATTTTGATACCATTTTTTTCTGCAATGACAGGTACGGAGATTTGTCCGCTTTCGCGTTCATAATCAGCTGCAAAACGTTCCAGATAACCGATAGCTACCGGCTTTTCATTCATTTTCAGATGAATACATTTTGATTCGCACTGTTTCTCTTGCGGGCACACACGACCGCAAACAGCCGGAAGCGCACTTGTTTCTTTCAATGTTTTGGCAGCTTCGAGGAATTCGCCGCGTTCGATATTCTTAATGAAGCGGGGAATATCAATGCCTACCGGGCAGCCTTCCATACATCCCGGATTAGCACAATCGAGACAACGTTTGGCTTCTGTAACAGCCTGTTCTGCTGTTAATCCTTGATTAACTTCCTCTTTACGGCTATGTGAACGGTATTCAGCATCGAGTTCATTCATCTCTACACGAGGAATGGCTGTACGTTCTTTGGGTTTCATGGATTTACGTAACTCCTGCCTCCAAGCAGCATTACGACTTTTTTCATCGATTTCTTTGGTTGCTTCACATTCCGATTCCAGCTTATGCATTTCTTCGCGTTCGATATTCTTGAACGCACCCATACGTTTCAGCATTTCGTCGAAATTCACCTGGTGACCGTCGAATTCCGGACCGTCTACACAAACGAACTTTGTTTTTCCTCCCACAGTGATACGGCAAGCACCGCACATACCAGTTCCGTCCACCATGATCGTATTTAGCGAAACATCTGTCGGAATTTCATATTTTTTAGTCAGCAAGCAAACAAATTTCATCATGATGGCAGGGCCGATAGCGAAACATTTGTCTACTTTCTCACGTTTGATAACTTCTTCTACACCTTCTGTCACCAGACCTTTACGACCGTAAGAACCGTCGTCCGTCATGATAATTACTTCGTCAGAGCTTTCACGCATTTCTTTTTCCAAGATGATAAGGTCTTTATTGCGTCCGGCCAATACGGTGATAACACGGTTGCCGGCAGCCTTCAAAGCCTGTACGATAGGAAGCATCGGAGCCACACCTACACCACCACCAGCGCAGACTACTGTTCCGAATTTCTCTATATGGGTAGCTTGTCCGAGTGGGCCTACTACGTCAGTAATAGATTCGCCTTCATTCAGCTCGCAGAGACGGGTAGAAGAAAGCCCGACTTCCTGTACTACCAGAGTAATGGTGCCCTTTTTCAGGTCGGAACCTGCGATAGTCAATGGCATACGTTCTCCTTTTTCGCCTACACGTACGATGACGAAGTGTCCGGCCTTACGAGATTTAGCAATTAAAGGAGCTTCAATTTCAAATTTGAATACTTTTTCAGAAAAGCGTTCCTTGCTAATGATTTTGTTCATTATCTAATTAATTTGTTGTTTTTATTACGTAACTGCTATCAGAATGATATAAATTTTGGCAAAGATACAGCTAATTTACGAAATATAAAAGAAAAGCCACTCTTTTGATGAGTGGCTTTTTATATACGGTACTTTTATTAGTCTGTCATGTCAAATATTAGTCTATCATGTCAAAACCGCAATACGGAACCAATGCTTTCGGTATTCTGATACCTTCCGGAGTTTGGTTGTTTTCAAGTAGGGCGGCAACGATACGTGGCAATGCTAATGCTGAACCGTTTAATGTATGGCAGAGCTCGGTTTTCTTTTCTGCATTACGGTAACGGCATTTCAGACGATTGGCTTGGTAGGTATCGAAATTGGATACGGAACTTACTTCCAACCAACGTTTCTGTGCCTCTGAATATACTTCGAAGTCGAAGCAAAGGGCAGCGGTGAAGCTCATATCACCACCACAGAGGCGGAGGATACGATACGGAAGTTCCAGTTTTTGCAACAGACCTTCTACGTGGTCGAGCATTTCCTGATGAGATTGTTTGGAGTGTTCCGGTTTATCAATACGAACCAATTCTACTTTGGAGAATTCGTGCAGACGATTCAGTCCGCGTACATCTTTACCATAGGAACCAGCTTCACGACGGAAACATTGTGTATAGGCGCAATTCATGATTGGCAACTGTTTTTCTTCCAAAATCACATCACGGTAGATGTTGGTTACAGGCACTTCTGCTGTCGGGATCAGATATAAATCATCTACTTCGCAATGATACATTTGTCCTTCTTTGTCAGGAAGCTGTCCTGTACCATAACCGGAAGCAGCGTTAACTACTGTCGGTGGCATGATTTCAGTATATCCGGATTTGCGTGCCTCGTCCAGGAAGAAGTTGATAAGAGCGCGTTGGAGTTGTGCGCCTTTACCTTTATATACAGGGAAACCTGCACCTGTGATTTTTACACCCAGGTCGAAGTCTATTAAATCATATTTCTTAGCCAGTTCCCAGTGAGGAAGTGCATCTTTAGGAAGTTCAGTTTCCATACCTCCCATTTTTTCCACTACGTTATCTTCAGCGCCTACACCTTCGGGCACACTGTCGTAAGGAATGTTAGGAATGGTATAAAGTACATTCTGCATATCTGTTGCAGCCTGTGTCATGGTGGCGTCTAATACTTTGTTACCTTCTTTTAGTTCGGCAACGCGGGCACGTGCAGTTTCAGCTTCCTCTTTCTTGCCCTCTTTCATCAGTTGACCGATGGTGCGTGAAAGCGAGTTAACCTCTGCCAGATTTTTATCTAATTCATTTTGTGTGCTACGTCTCTTGTCGTTAAGAGCGATCACTTGATCGATCGTTTCCTTTGCATTTTTGAAATGCTTCTTTTCCAGTCCGCGGAGTACCGCCTCTGTGTTTTCTGTAATTTGTTTAATGGTAAGCATATCTATACTTTTTATGAACTTTCTTATTTAAGGCTACAAAGATAAAGAAAAAACGAATAATCAAGCAAGTATATGTGTATTATCTGATACATATATGCATATCAAATACACATTTTATGAGGGAAATCTTAGTTAGGTGCTGATACAATGAAGTGAATTAGATATAAAAAGAAAGGAGATGTAATCCATTGGATTACATCTCCTTCTCTTAAATATTTTCAGTTGTGCAATTATGCCTCGGTAGCAGGAACAACAGAAACATATCTTCTGTCTTCTTTGCCAACTTTGAAGCTAACTGTACCATCTACTAAAGCGAAAAGAGTGTGGTCTTTACCCATTCCGATGTTTTCACCCGGGTGGAATTCAGTACCTCTTTGACGAACGATGATGTTACCTGCTTTGCAAGCTTCGCCACCAAATATCTTAACGCCTAATCTTTTACTTTGTGATTCGCGGCCGTTCTTAGAACTACCGACACCTTTCTTATGTGCCATTTCTTCTTACTTTTTAATTGATTAAGCTACTACTTCTGTAATTGTTAATTCAGTGAACTGTTGACGGTGACCGTTCAGTTTTCTGTGTCCTTTTCTTCTTTTCTTGTGGAAAACAAGAACTTTGTCGCCTTTAACCAAGTTTGAAACAACCTGGCAAACAACTTTAGCGCCTTCTACGGTAGGAGCACCTACTGTTACGTTTCCGTCTTTGTCTACCAAAAGAACTTTTTCAAATTCTACTGTTGAACCGTTTTCTGCACCTTCGATGTGGTGAACGAACAACTTTTGACCAGCTTCTGCTTTAAATTGCTGACCGTTAATCTCTACAATTGCGTACATCTTATATATAAATGTATAAGTTAGCTCCGGCGGGTGGTCTTTAATCACTTAAAGAACTCTTTATCGAACCCGTTGCGGAATAATCGGGCACAAAAGTACTATTTTTATTCGTTCCCGACAAATATTTCTTTTATTTTTTATAGGAGATAAAATGATTACGGCAAATAAATGAGCATTTTAGCTCTCATTGTAGCCTATTGGACTAATTCTCCTAAATTCTGCATAATGATTTTGTGTGGATAAACACGAAGTTCCTCTGCCGTTGTCATTCCGTTCAGCACACCTGCAAAATCGACTCCTGCATTCTGCGCTGTTTCGGCATCTACGGTGCTATCTCCAATATACAATGTCTCTTCGGTGCTACTTCCCAGATGTTCTAATGCAAATTTAACTCCTTCCGACGAAGGTTTCGGTGCTTTTACATCTTCTCCTCCCACTACTATATCAAGAAAATCCTTAGGCAGATATTCTTCCAGATAACTCAATATCCGGAAACGATACTTGGTAGAGATAATTCCGACACGGGCACCCCGTTTCTTCAATTCTTTCAGCGTAGACAATGTGTCGGGGAAAAGACGGGTATTTACATTCATGTGCACATCAGCTTCCAGTCTGTACTCCTTCCGGAAGGCTTCTAATTGTGTCGGGTCGGTAATTCCGGTGAGTATACTGAACGATTCTTCCAATGTTTTGCCGATTGTACGCTTGATAGCTTCATCGGTAACGGTCAAATACTGATGCCGGGTAAGCACAATTCTGAAACACTTAACGATACCACGCGACGAATCGGCTAGTGTGTAGTCGAAATCGAATAAATAGGTTTTGTAGTTCATTGGGGAAAACTTTTCCGCAAAAGTACTAAATACTTTTCTTATTTCACAGCTTCTACTGTGTATCCTTGTCTTTTTAGTAAGTTTAATAATCCTTTTTCTCCGGGGAGGTGCAGGGCGCCTACTGCGACAAAAGTCGGGGCAGCCTTCATGATTGCCGGTAGTTTTTCAGCCCATGCTTTATTACGGTTGTAAATCATAGCATCTTCTTCGCCGGGAAGTGCGTCACATTGATCGCCTTTACGCTCTTCGCTGATTTTAAGCATGGTGTTCAGATCTTGTTTCATGTAGGCATTTGTGAGCCTTTTCAGATTTTCTACTTCAGTCTCTATATGGTTAAGAGTGCACATCAATAGTTGTGCTTGCCGTTGTAGTGAACTGCCATTGAAAAGCAGGTTGAATTGGAATTCTGCAGTTTCCAGTCCGTCCACCTTTTTTCCGTTTTGGATGGCTTGGCTCTGAAAGAATGTGTCGAGTTGCTCTTGCGGGTTGAATTTCCCTATATGTTTTACGTAAGCCATCACCACTACATTATTTAATAAGAAGGCAGGCTTTAGCTTCGGAGCCATATTTAAATCTACCATCAGGTTTTCTTTGCAGAATTTATTAGCAGTCTCAAAGTCTTTCGGAGAAAGGAGAGAGTTCAGCGTGGTATCACTTTCAATCATCATTGCCTTTTGCATCTTTCCCATGGTGGCGGGCGATTGCATTTCCGACATTTTCATCTCTCCATATACTTGTTGGGTTTCATTCATAGCCTTTTTAAGTCCGGCAATGCTGTCCATGATGCTGAACGGTGCCAGATGGTGAGTGCCTATGATGTAGGACGGTTGGTTCAGTCCGTTGCCGGACACTTTCCATAAAAGCTGTGCATTGGCGCTGAATGCCACGCAAATAAATAGAACTGCTCCGATGAATGATTTCATAATTTTATATCATTAGAAGTTGATAATTAACGTATCCTGCCGCCGCTTATCCAGTGTTTGCTATAATAGTTCTCGTTCAAGTTGCTGACGATCACTCCTTTACTGGTGCTGGAATGGATAAACTTTCCGTTTTTGAGGTAAATGCCTACATGAGCTACTTTATTTTTTGAACGGCTGCTGGTGAAGAATACCAAGTCTCCTTCCCGGAGATTCCGCTTGGCGACTTTATTACTTTCTTTTTTCAGATCTTCCGTGTTACGCGGCACTTGGGTGCGGTATACCTTACGGTACACTTGATAAACTAATCCCGAACAGTCGGCTCCTCGTTTCGAATCACCTCCACCACGATAGGGAACCCCTATCCAGTCGGCTGCTTCCAGATAGAGCTTATGGTTATCCTCCATATTGATATCTACCCCCAACAATATAGAAGCCCGCGCCAATGCTTGATAATCCAGCCGGGGCGCGGAAGTGCGGCAGGAACTAAGGCTGGCAACCAGTCCTAATAAAAGGACGAATTGCAGGAAGTATCTTTTCTTTCTATCAGGTTTCTTTATACTAGACTTATGGGTATCAGACTTTTCTGTTATATATCTCATCATAATTAGTTTATGCAATAATTTTGGTAAGGATGAATACTTACCATTCATTATTTTATCATTCCCTATTTACCGTTTACTCTTCTTCTACATTAAAATAATCCTCCAGTTCTTTCTCTGCGGAGTTGTCCTCGTTGATAATATCCCGGATGATGACACCGTGTTCCAATAAAGCGATCCTCGGACATACATCTACGGTATGATTGAGGTTGTGACTGGATATAATAACCGTAGCTTGATGCTCCTCATTATATTTCTTGAGCAGATGTTTGATGATAGACTGAGAACTTGGATCGAGGAAGTTGAACGGTTCGTCCAGTATCAGTAATTGCGGGTAATGAAGCATGGCAGAAATAATTCCGATCTTTTGCTTATTACCTGCGGAGTAGTTGCGGATTAGCTTCTTGTGCCCGATCACTTCTCCACTCATAAAACGTTCGAAAGGAATCAGACGTTCGTCCACTTCTTCTTTCTTTAGTCCGTACATCTTTCCGATGAAATAGAAATATTCTTCCGGAGTGAGATAATCAATCAGAAAACCATCGTCAATGAAAGCACCGGTAATGCTTTTCCAGTCTTCGCTTTGGCTGACATCAATATCATTAATAATCACCTTACCATCGTCTGCTTTTAGCAGATCCAGCATGATTCGGAAGAGAGTTGTTTTACCGGCACCGTTGTTTCCCACCAATCCGAGCATATCGCCTTGATTGATTTCGTAGTGTTCTATGTCTACGGCAATCTTCTCACCGAAATTCTTTTTAAGTTTGTCAATGATAATCATGATCTTCAATGTTTATATGGTTAATGATTCATGAGCGTTTATTGGCGGCTGTCTCTGAGGCCTTCCATGTTTTCGTATCGCCGTTTCATGAAACGATGATATACATTTTTAATCCATAAAGGAGAAGTCAGGGTAAATCCGAGACCGACAACTAACAGAATTATGTAAGTGATTGTTTCACCTAAAAATGCATTTAATAGACTGTATAAGATGAGAGGCACACCAAAAGCCGCGAAATTAACCACCATCTGTATAGCACTATTCGTTTGTCGGCTTGCCACTTTCTCGTTTAAGGGTACCGTCTGTTTGTTGTAGACAGCCAGTTGGAAAAAACAGAAATAAATAAAGCCGATGGTATAGAAAAACCAGGCGAAGGCGCCCAGTAAAGTGAGTTTATTCATGATGATGGCGGGAATCATGAGTATGAAAGGTATGATTTCACCAATACTGTATGTGTAATATTTGGCTTTCAGCAGACTCATAATTGATTCTTTACGAGACATCAGGCCATCAATGTAATTGCCTTCGAAGGACATAATCTGTGAAAGGATAATCATTCCGAATACGGCAAAGTTGTATACACAGATGAAGGAAGTCATGAAATTGCCGTCGTAGACACTGGAAAAGCTAAGTGCAACGGAGAAAGCCACCACTATAATAGCGATATTGCGTAATGCACCTTTACAGCGGCGGTTACGTAAAAGCATTTTCAGTTCCAATCTCATATATTCGCCAACTTCCCCGTAGCGTTCGAAGAATTTATATTCGGAGACATGCTTAATCTGACTATCTTCTACTTTTGCCAGCTCTGCATAGATAAGTCCGGACATGATCTTGCGGTTAACCAGCCATAAAATGGCAATCACAAGTATGGTGCCGAGAAAATATAGAATGTTGCCCTGTATATATCCGTCTCCCAGATCCATGAAGAAATAGAATAGGGGGCTATCTTCGGGAATGAAAAGAAGGCAGCCTATTCCACCGTAGAAAGCGATAGGTAATAGAATCCACCAAATACGTTCGTTGATAAGAGTGCGGCAAAGCAAGTACCAGTAATTATTGGCAATAATCAATAGCAAGATACCGATAAGATAGGTGATGACACCGGAGATACCGAAAAACTTGGTAATAGTGATGAAGGAAAAAGGGACAAACAGAAACAACCAGAACAGGTTGAACAGACTTAGTCCCGAGCGGATTAGTAAAAAGTCGATGACACGAATTCGTTTAACCGGCAGCAGGAGGTAAGGTTTTACCTCCTGTGTCGGTGTTTTTTGAAACGGAACACGCAACAGAAAGTCCAGTGCCAGGATAAAGATCAGAACCACTGCGTTCATCACATGATATGGTTCCCGGTTGGGAACCATATCAGAAAATCCGAACGCGAACGTCGTACCGAAGAATATCAGGTAACCGGCCCAGAATGCGCCCATGACATAACCGAGTATTTTAGCAACTTTGTTCTTTTCATACATCGGATGCCGTTTGGCGGCAAGCCTTCCATGTTTGCGTAATTCGTTGAATATCATCATTCAGTAGATATACTAGAGAATTTTTATTTGTTTTCTTCCGGCACGGTCATGATGACTTGAATTTCGTTGTTCTGTTTCAGCAAATTGGCGAGGAATTCTTGCACTTCTTTCGCTGTGATGCTGTTGACCAACTTTTCATAGTCTTTGGTATTATCCACACCCGTGTAGAGGTATTCGTCCATATTATTAAGCCAGTAGCCGTTTTCTTTCTGGGCGTCTTTATACTTCTTCAGCATATATTCTTTGATCTTCTGCATGTGCTCGGCAGACGGACCTTCTTTTGCCATTTTGTGAAGTTGTTCTACAACAACAGCAGACAGTTTATCTTTCTTGGCAGGGTCAGTTTGGAATACAATCTGAAGAACAAGTTCCTCTTTCGGGTATTTACCAAGGCTTCCGTTACAGCTTACACCGTATGTACCTCCTTCTTTTTCACGGATTTCAGCAGTGTAAACCAAATCCAGAGCCTGATCTAAGAAGCTAAGCAGGACATTGTTGCGCAAGTCATATTTGCAAGTGCCGCTATAAAGGAACATGATGGTAGCCATTGGAGTTTCCTGTGCCTTTGCAAATACATTTTTGATCTCTCCCTTGCGGATATCCATCTTGTTATCTTTGAAAGTCTCTTTACGGTTGATAGATGGCAGACCTCCCAGATATTTGGCGATTAACGGTTTCATTGTAGCCAAGTCTACGTTTCCTACCAGGAAGAAAGTAAAATCACTAGCATCTTTGTAGCGGTCTTTGTACATTTCAAGAATACGGTCATAGTCGATCTGGTCTACCATGTTTTCCTTCATTCTGATGGCACGCGGATGGTGACCGTATAGTACACTTGTAACTGTGTCACTGAAAGCAGTCATCGGATTAGCGTCCGCATTTTGAAGTTCGGCTTTCAAACGGTTCTTGTAAGATTCGAATGCTTCATTATCCTTACGCGGAGATGTGAAAGTCAGATAAGTAAGCTGCATCATTGTCTCAAAGTCTTTCGGAGCACAACTACCGGAAACAGTTTCCGTAGTGTTGCCGATACCCGCACCTACGTTTGCACGTTTGCCGGCTAAAGCTTTACCCAGATCCACTTTGCTGAAATTACCGATTCCACCTACCAGAGCTACTCCGTTTAATTGAGAGATATTGATAATTTCTTCGTTCGGGAATACGCTGGTACCACCGAAGCTTACACCTTTCATTACAATCTGGTCAGCCTTGAAATCAGTAGGCTTCACATATACAGTTACGCCGTTGGAAAGCACCAACTTAGTCGTACCATAAATATCACCAGCTTTTTCAGAAACAATCTTGCCACCTTTAATATCTTCAGAGATCAGCGGTTCGTTAGAAACTTTATCTTCATAAGGTTTCAGATCGAATGACTTCATTTGTTTCAATAAAGCAGCAATTTCTTCTTTAGTAGGATATTTAGCGCCTTCTTTTTCCGGACCGGCCAGTAAAACCACCTGATTGTTGTCAGTGATTAGTTGTTGCATCACCTGATTGACAGCTTCTACAGGGATATTCGGAGCCAGTTTGTTTACCAGTGTATATTCAACTTCGATTCCCGGAATCGGTTCTTTTTCAAGGAAATTGTTAACGTATTCGTTGACGTAAGAACTACTTTTAGTCTTTTCGCGTTCGTTGTAAGCAGATTCTACGGCTTGTAGATAGTTGGCGCGTGCGCGTTCATATTCTGATGCGGTAAATCCGAAGCGGCGTGCACGTTCAGCTTCTTCCAAAACTGTTTTCATTGCTAAATCGATGCCGTCTATTTTGCTGCTTGCATCAAGTGCGAGTGCTTCTTTAGTCTTGGCAAGGAAATAGTTTCCATATTCTGCGCTTGCACTAGTGAAAGGAGGATTAGCAGTTTGGCGGAGTTCGTTCAAACGGTTGTTCAGCATATTCATAGCCATGCTGACCATATACTGGGTAGCATAATAAGCAATGGTATTTTTCAAAGAATCCGGTGTAGCGTCTTGTTTGAAGAAGATGTTTACATAAGGATTCTTCACTTCCTTGTCTGTGCCGATATAGATAAGCGGTTCCTGATTATCTGCCACTGGATAGTAGATACGTTCGGCCGGGTTTACCGGAGCTTTTACATCTGCGAATACCTTTTTCAGTTTGGCTTCAATTTCATCTACATTGATATCACCTACAATAACGATTCCTTGCAAGTCCGGACGATACCATTTCGCATAATAATCGCGGATATCCTGATAAGGGAAGTTGTTGATAACATCAATGCTTCCGATAGGCATACAGTCTGAATATTTAGAATCCGGATATAGAGTAGACTGTGCATCAGTCATGATGCGAAGCATACCACTGTTGCGGCTTCTCCATTCTTCGCGGATAACACCACGTTCTTTGTCAATTTCCTTGTCGGCAAGGTTGATAGCATTCGACCAGTCATGAAGGATCAGCAGACAAGAGTCTACCACGTTTATATTTTCAGTCGGTACGTTGCTGATGTTGTACACCGTCTGGTCGACACTGGTATATGCATTCAGGTTCGTGCCGAATTTGATACCTTTCGTTTCGCACCAGGGCACGATGCCAAGTCCGGTTTCATCACCCGGGAAGTGCTTTGTGCCATTAAAAGCCATGTGCTCCAGAAAGTGAGCCAGACCACGTTGTTGCGGTTCCTCAAGAATAGAACCTACTTTCTGGGCGATGTAGAATTCAACTCGTTTTTCGGGAAGGGCATTGTGGCGAATGTAATAGGTAAGCCCGTTGTCTAGTTTACCGATGCGGACATTCTTGTCTACAGGTAACTCTTGCATGGGTTGTGCAAGTACGAGCTGGAAATTGCAGCATATAAAAAGGACTGCAATAAATAATCCACGTAATAAATGTTTCATGTTCTATTTAGTTTAAATAAATATTTCTGTGTTATTTGTCGTTGTGTTTGGTTGTAAATCACAAATAGACAGGGAAAAGAGTTATTTTATAGCTTCCCGTATCTTGACTAGCTTAGTTAACAGTCCTTCCAGGAGGTCTAACTTTAGCATATTGGCACCATCGCTTTTTGCCACGGCAGGGTTTTCATGCGTTTCGATGAATATTCCGTCGGCACCTACGGCGATACCTGCTTTGGCGACAGTTTCTATCAACTGCGGCATTCCTCCCGTTACCCCACTGGTCTGGTTGGGTTGCTGCAAGGAGTGAGTGACATCCAGAATCACCGGATAGCCGAATGATTGCATTTCGGGGATACCACGATAGTCCACAACAAGATCCTGATAGCCGAAAGTTGTTCCGCGTTCGGTAAGCATCACATTCTTGTTTCCGGCTTCCACCACTTTGTCGGCAGCAAACTGCATTGCCAGCGGTGAAAGGAACTGTCCTTTCTTGATGTTAATCGTTTTTCCGGTTTTGGCTGCGGCAACCAACAAGTCGGTCTGGCGACAAAGAAAAGCCGGGATTTGAAGTATGTCCACGTATTCGGCTGCCATTGCAGCTTCATCTGCGGTATGGATATCGGTTACGGTAGGGACTCCGAAAGTCTCATGTACTTTTCTCAATACTTTGAGTGCTTTCTCATCGCCAATGCCGGTAAACGAATCCAGACGTGAGCGGTTTGCCTTGCGGTAAGAACCTTTGAATACATAAGGAATTTGCAGTGCTTCGGTGATCTTTACTACTCGTTCGGCAATGCGCATTGCCATTTCTTCACCTTCTATCACACACGGACCGGCCAACAGGAAAAAGTTGCCGGTGGGGTTGTTCTTAAGTTCTATCATACTTAACTACTATTATAAGTTTATTTTCAGGCACGGATTACGCGGATTACACGGTTCTTGCAGATACTGTAAATTACACTGTTCTTGCCAATTCGGTTATATTAAGAAAACCGTGTAATCCGCGTAATCCGTGCCTAATTATATTTAATTTGGAATAATAAGCGTTGTCTTTTCCGGGAGCACGCCTACTTCTAAAGGAAAATGTTTAGGCAACAAACGCCCGTCCAAATCCACCGCTGCATTCTGTGCCCGGAGTACCTTTACTTTTCTCGTCCGGTAGCTTTTCACCACTTTGTGATTCAGGATTCTTCCCTGAATCAGCATCCATAGTCCGGAAATAATTTGCAGGAATTCCGGGCGGTAGATTACGGATACATCCAGCCATCCGTTGTATGGAACGGCACTGGGTGTTTGTCCCCATCCCCAGGCACTGCCTATACATACGGTCATGATGCGTCCGCGGATATGTTCGTCATTGATACGGAGATGCATTCTGTAAAGCTTCCGTTCAAATATAAGAGAAAACAGGGCGGCAACGTATGAAAGGAACTTCACTCCCCAGAAACGCTTGGTCTGATCGGTGATTTTGACGATTCGTGCTCCCAGTCCGATATTAACGGCATTGAGGAAATAGCGACGCTGGTGTTCGTTTCCGTCGTAGAAGTTGCAGTAGCCTACGTCTATTTTCTTCAACCGATGATTGATGATACAGTCGACAGCCGGCTTGTATTCGGTGCTAAGTCCCCAATATTTGGCGAAGTCATTTCCGATACCGTTCGGAATCATACCGAGGGCAATGTTCTCTTTATCTTCGGCATCGGATAGCATAATGCCATTGATGGCATCATTCAATGCCCCATCACCTCCCACAATGACAATCGTGCGATAACCATTGTTGGCCAAAATTTTAGCGAGACGCTCTACCGAACCGAAACCTTCGGATTGTACATAGTCATAGTCTACACCTTTACTGTCCATGTACTCCTTAATTTCTTTCCAGCGCTTCTTTACCTTTCGGGTACCAGCTTTTGGGTTGTAAATCACTCCCCATTTCTTCGGTTCTACACTCATATTTGTATATCTATCCTATTGTGTATTAAAAATCGCACTATAATAACTGCCAAAGATACTAATTCCCTTGCAGTTTCTCTTTTACAAAAGCTATCTTTTCTTCCATTGGTAACTCTGCATTCATCCAATGGATCGTAAATCCTCTTCTTTCCATGCCACGGAACCAGGTCATTTGTCGCTTGGCAAACTGATGGATGGCTATCTCCAAACCGTTGAACATTTCTTCATAAGTCAGTTTGCCTATGACGTACAATGTCAGGTATTTGTATTCCAGTCCATAGTAGATGAGATCGTCCGGTGCAATTCCCTGTTCGATCAATCGTCTTACCTCGTCCACCATTCCTTCATCCAATCGTTGTTTTAATCGGCGGGTGATCTTTTCACGACGCAGTTCCCGGTCAATATCCACTCCGATGATGAGACTGTTCAGTTCCGGAAATTCCCTTTCGGGAACCGGATGGGCTGCATAATACTCTTCAATTTCTATTGCACGTATCGCCCGTTTCACGGTATCCACATCGGTAGAGTTATGCAAAGCCTTGTATTGACTTAATATTTCCGTCAACTCTTCCAGCGAATGATTTGCCAAACGGTTGCGTAATTCCGGATTTTCCGGTACGGGCATCAGTTTATATCCTTTCAACACGGATTCCAGATACATACCTGTCCCTCCACATAAAACGGGAAGACAGCCTTTTTGTTTGATGCTTTCGTAAGAATTCAGGAAATCACGTTGATATTCAAACACATTGTATTTGTATCCGGGGTCTGCAATGTCAATCAGATGATAGGGGATTGTACGTCCGTTTACGGTATAGTCGGCCAAATCTTTTCCTGTACCGAGATCCATTCCTCTATATATCTGACGGGAATCGGCACTGATAATTTCTGTGTTGAGTTCATAGGCCAAGGCAGCGGCAAAGGGAGTTTTACCCGAGGCTGTAGGTCCGAGTATGGCGATTAAATCATAGTCCGGCATAGCTTCATTCTTTTATATCTGCAAAATTACGAAATATTTTTAACCTGTTTGGTATTCAATCGCTTTTTTATCAAGATAAATAAGAGAGTAGGGAAGGTTAATTTGTATTTTAACCTCTAATTGCTGGTATTCAATCTAATGATGATGAAGCGTGTGAGAATAACGCATAGATACGGGTAAAGTAGCTTGAAGATACTGGCATTGTTCAGCTAAAGTGCCTTTAGTTCAAAATCATTTTCACATTTATCTGTTGCTTATTGCCTGTATGATCCGGCATGCCTTTCCATTTTTATCCACACCTTCTATGGTTATATCTTCCGGTGCAGTGCTGTCCGGAGTATAGTATTCGATGATTGCTTTTCCATTAGCATCCAGTTGTAGGGTAGGATTCCAATAGATTGTACTTCGTAAATCCGAGCGTTGGTCATTCTTCTTTTCGGGCGTATCATAAGTAGGATGATAGAACTCGACCGAGTCGCTGTACCCCAGTGGAGTACACGTGATAATGCCCTGTGCCGGTCTTGCCGGGATATCTTTACCGTCTTTCAGCGTAATAACGATAGCACCTGCCGAACCGCGGGAGCCTAAGATTGCTGCATCGGCACCGCGGAGAAGGCTCAAACTCGACATATCACTGGTTTGTATCATGGTCAAGATGTCGTTATCGTCTTCATATACCACGTCGTCAACGACAATGACAGGTTGCTCGGGATTGTTGCGGATATGTATTTCATTTCCATTTGTCACGCTAATGCCCGGAAGTCTGGTGACTGCATCGAAAGCTGTTTGTGCACCGAATCCTTCCAATCTGTCCCCTTCGATCGTGTAGGTGTTGATACCTCCTGTGTAAATACTTTCTGAACTAGCCTTTTTACGACTTCCAGTGACTACCACTTCTTTCAGATTGTACACTCTCATTCCACCTTCCATGTAATATTGGTCGCGGGTATTGAGCAAATAATCTTCCATAAACGTTGCTGTTCCATCATGGAAAGGAGACTTGTGTGAAGTTGCCGGGTATTGAGGAGTGTCAATCACAATGTCTACTCCGGCAAATCCTCTTTTGGTACGTGCCTGAACAAGGAAAGTCGTGCTATCTCTGAAAGATGTGTTCACGATAAACTCTCCTTTTTCGTCTGTGGTGGTAGTGGCGATGATGTTCTGTTTGGGAGCCAGAATACAAATAGGTCCTTTCTTAACGTTACCTCCAAAGAAGCCTTTGATACGTCCGCTGATAGTTTGCCCCTTTTCCATATAGTTGGTGAGGTTCATTGAAGGTGCAGTCAGTACATTCCGGATATGGTGTCTGCGCCATCCGTGCGTCATCATCAGGAAGTCTACCGTGCGGAGAGTCCGGAGGTCTTGCTGCAGAAAATAATATCCGGGATTTTCTACATATCCTTTTAAGTCGGAGGTTAATAGAAGATTCGATACGATATTGTCAGCAAGCGAATCCGGACGGATACTCTTTCTGTCGGTAATGCTGACGGAGAAACTACCTTCTACCGGAGTGCCGTTATCATCTTTTGCTGAAATTTGCAGGGATACCTTTTCTCTTTTTCCGTATGTTAGCTTATCTGCAAGAATTTGCCATTGATGCGGATTCCGGTCGGGTACGAAAACCAAGCGTTCGCTAAGTGCGTTGCCCTGTTGGTCGATCAGCATGAAATGGGTGATGCCTGCGTTGAATAAACTGTCGTTCATTCTTCCAAAAGTCCTGTCGACACTGACTGGCTGCAGGATGATCAGCTTTCCGCGAGTATGTGCAATCAAGAATAACTTTTGAGGCCACTGGGTAGCTTCTGTTTTCTGGATTTCGTAACGGATTTCCTTTTTATAATGTGTCATGGAAAGTGTGATTCCTTTTTCTTCTACAGCTGGGAGGTCGAATCGTTTACTGATACCGTCACCGGATTTGGCAATCACATAATAAGAGTTCCCTATAGTCGGATTCAGTGTGAAAACTCCCATGCCGTCATGCTCTGAGCGGAAGACTGTTAATGTGTCTCCGTTGGCATCGAACAGGCAGCCTTCTATTTCTGTGGAAAAGCCGTCCGATCCTTGAGCCTTGAAAGCTATATTCTGATGAGCAACGGCCAGGAGAGCTCCCCCTTCCGGGAAGAACTTAACGTCAAAGTCTTTTGTAAACGAAGGCAGATAGAAAGTCTTTTTATAGATATATTGGGGATCATCGAATTCTACTTCAATGTGGCGTGTGGCAATAGGCTTCAGATCCGGCAGGGAAATAGAAATCATCCCATTCTCGTCTGTCTTTCTTTTACCTTTATCTTTTATCTTTCCGTTTTCAAAGTAGTGGTAGCGGATAGCAGTATTTCCGAAAGCCTCTTGGACATTGCTGGTAAATCTTACCTTGGCTGTATAATGTGATTCGTCTTCTTGCTGATACTCAATATTCGAGACAATCGTGTTATCAATCGAGTTACCGATTTTCAGATTGCGTGAATAAAAGAATTCCGGTTCCTGATTAAGCATCCAGTTACTATATCCCCGCAAATAATAATCACCTGCCGGGAGAGTGGGAGGGAGGGTGAAAGCATTATGAAAACCCAATGAATCTCTACGAATCTTCTTACGTTCTACGATAGAGTCGGAACGGTTGACAAGCTCTGTAATGATGAAGTTGCTTTGTGTATTATCTTGATGTGTAACAGAGTTTACCAGATATCCCTTGAACCATATTTTTTCTCCTGCCCCATAAAATGGCTTGTCCAGATGCAGGTACAGCTTTTCCTGTGGGACTTTTTCCAGCAGATTAAAATACGCAATGATTGTATCTTGTCCGTTTTGCCCCGACAATGGAGCAAAACAGAACAGCATTCCGAAAAAGAAAGCTATTGAAACCCTATTAATCGAAAATGTAGTTATGCTTTTCATATATTATACGTCTTTGTGAAAACTTTGTTTTAGCGAGTCTTTTCCATCTACGCCTTATGCATCCATATGGAAAGCACTTTTCTTTTCACTGCCACTATATTGATAACCGATACGGCAATGAATAATACAATGCCCATGCTGATTGCTGCCCATAATGATCCGGTTTCCAGTTGTGGGAATAGCAAGCGGATGCTGTCTATATAATAACTGCGTAACCAGAAGACTAATCCGATGGATAATACAAGCACGATAACGTTCAATCCTACCGTGAGCAACTGATAAGGCAATGCTACCTTGTTGGGACTGTATCCGATTAGTAATAGACTTTCCAGCTTGGTCGTATTCTTTTGTAAGAGCAGGAAGATGCTCAACATCAGTATATAGAATGAAAGGATACTGATAAATAAACCCACTCCCAATACAATACCTACGATAAGACGGAGGAAATAAGTTGTTTTTCCGGCATCCAGCTTGCCGTCTTCCGTTTCATATCCTTTCTTCTGAAAATAACTGGCGATGGCGGAATCTGCCGGATTGCTAACCTCGATAATCAATCGTGCCGGTTGGGCTTCTGCATTCGGTGCAAAATTCTCATTAGCCCATTTCATAAAAGACTGGGGGACAAGAATCGTATTCAGGCGATTGGAGAAGCCGACAATGTTTCCTTTGTACTGTTCCACCCGTCCGTTGCCACGCATCATAATATCCATTTGAATCAGACTCATCAATCCTTCCGATAGTTTGGGAAGGCTTCGGCTTTGCGCAAAACCGAAGTTGTAAAGATTCAGATAGTTGCGCGGAATGATAATGGGTATGGTATGTGTGCTTTCATCGAAATGCCATTTATCGAGTTTGATGTCGACAAACTCATCGGGAACAGACTCAAAAAACATATCTGTGGAAAGATGGATACCGGCTTCCTTCATTCCTAATCCTGCCGAAACTTTGAATTGAGAAGGAGTGAAAGCTCCTATTGTTTTGGTAAACGGTTGCTTTTTCAGATCCGCAATTTCTTCGGCAGAGAATGTATTACTCTTTCCCGCAAAAGAACCGAGAGCGCTGATTTTCTTTGTAGCTATGATGAAATCCTTTTTCATAAAGCTGTCTCCTTCGGTGAATACCGGAATGACATCTTTATAAAACTGTACGCTAAGCAATACAATCATCATGCCGAATAGGTTGGCTAAAAAGAAACCGGCTAATTGACCGATACTGATATGTTGGCGAAGGAGTTTCCAGACAAGAGTTGGCATTTTATTTACGATTTTACAATTTACGATTTACGATTTGAAATGATGCTGTGAAAAGAGATTGTTTATTACCTGCTACCTATTATTAACCAGCTTACTACAGTTGAAGTGTATGGTTGTAAGGCAACTCGATATGTTTACCGATGGAAGTGGCGATCACTCCGGCTCCTTGTGCCTTTGCTTCGGCAATGATAAGTTCACCCATGATGCGGCTGTTATCATCGTCCAGGTGGCTGATCGGTTCATCCAGAAATAAAAAGTCGAACGGCTGGCAGAGCGCCCGGATAAAGGCGACGCGCTGTTGCTGTCCGAAAGATAGCTTACCGGCTTTCACATTTATTTTATCTGCGATCCCCAGTTGTTCGAAGAATGATAAGATTTCTTTTTTCTTTTTGCATCCGGTGAGGTTATTCTTCAATTGCACATTTTCAAGAGCGGTCAGTTCGGTGAAGATGCGTAAATCCTGAAAAAGCATACTTAGTGAATGCTTTCGCAGGTCGACCCATTGCTTCACGGAGTATGCTTTGATATTGGTTTCATCGAAATTAATAATCCCCTGATAGTCGTTGCGGTAACCATAGATGTAGCTGCACAACGAAGATTTGCCGGTGCCGGAAGCCGCTTCAATCAGATACATCTCTCCTTTCCGGAAGAAAAGATCCTGATGCCATACGTCCGAAGTCACCGAATTACGGTCAGCAAACACTTGGGGAAGTGTTTGCTGTAGGTGAATACTATTCATACCGTTTGTTTATACATTTATTACATGCCGGCAAATTGCTTGGCAAAGTCTACAATTTGTTTGAGGGCATTTACATCCTTGTCTTTCAGGCAAAGGTCGATCTCGCTGATTTCTCCTTCCGAACTCATAGACAGGTAAGAAACCTTGTTGGCCAGTTCGATATATGTCTTAGCTTCCTGTCCTCCAAAACCTGCCACCATTTTTACTATAGGCAAATCAAGAATTGCTTCGGCATTGATTGCTATAAATAAGCTCTTTCCTTTCATATCCGATGCATAAGGAGCATCTTTGACTGATTTGTCGGCAGCTTTACCTACGTTTTTGTAAAGTAACTCATCATTGGTTGCATACATTTGTTTATCCTTGATGCCGAAGAATATATTCATGCCTCTTGTCTTGTAGACGTATTCGTCTTTGCCAAGTTGTATGATGTCTTCCCCTCTCTTCAATCCCAATGATTCCTTGTTCTTGTAAATCATTTCAAGAGCATTGCCGTTCTTCACGTCAGCGTACATCATGAAAGTGGGAGCACTGCTCATCGTTACGTTGATTAATCCTGCGGAAATATCACCATTGAACGAGCTGAACAACTCTTTTACTTCGTCTGCCTTAGCGATAGATACTGTGTTGCGGAATTCCTTGTTTTCACTCAACAGGTTATACAGTTCGCCTCCTTTTACACCTACGTTGAAGAACATCAGGGTAGAAGCCGGGAAGTATTTAACGAAAGTATTGTTCGCTTTTCCAACAGATTCCATTTGTTTTTTCAGGAGAGCTTTCACTGCTTCGTTTTCAGTATAGTTTTCTGTTTTGAGGGCAATCTTGCCTTTTTCAAAGTTCAGTCCTCCTATCAGAGTGATGTCTTCCGCTTTCACTTCGGTAGGTAATCCCATGGTTATCTGATCGCGGTAGGTTGAAGGGATAGCTGTCATGGAAGCGAAGAAGTTAATATCACTTTTCTGTTTTTCCATTTTCAGGAAAGCTCCTGATTTCACGATACTATTGCTTGCTGTCTGTTTCAACAAATTAGTAATGGCTTCTTTGGCTTTATCAGTTTGAGTCGTTCCGCTTACGTTAACTACCAGTACAGTAGAATTATTGAAAGCGAGCAAACCGCCGTTCATCGTTGTAAAACTGTAACCGTCAGCTTCACCTACCGGTTGGCAGATTTGTTCTTTTGCCATCACGTCGAGTGAAGCATGCAACTTATCTTCATTGTTCACTTTACCTACAACGGTGGGATAAGGGAAAGAAGATGAAGAGAATACATAGAATGGAGATTCAACATCGATTCCCGATTCGCCCGGATTTTTCATAACCTTTTCCAGTTGTTGGAATGTGGCGGCATTCATTCCACTTTTCAGTGCTTCCAGTACTTTTTGTTTAGCAGCTTCATTCTCTTTATCATCCAATCCTGCTTTGCTTGCGAGGGATTTGAGGTTGATAGAGGCAACTACCGAAGCGTCAGCCGGTATCACATTTGTATATTCCGATGTCTTGGAACATGCTGCCAGGAAAACAATCAGTACTGCCAGTACCGAGAGTCGTGAAATCGTTTTCTTTGCCATACTTATGTTATTTAAAAGTTGTATAATCATTGATTCAGACGTTTACTGCTGTTATTGATTTTGCAAATTCAGCGTGTGGCAGGCCACTAGTGCTGCTGTTTCTGTACGGAGCCGTGATTTGCCGAGACTGATCGGAACGAATCCCCGTTCGATGGCCTTCTTCACTTCCTCTTCACTGAAATCCCCTTCGGGACCTATCAGGACAAGAGCATCTTCTCCGGGTTTCAAGATATTCTTCAATAGAGGTTTCTCCCCTTCGTAACAGTGTGCGATAAATTTCTGTCCTTTAAACTCCTGTCCGATGAATCGGTCAAACTCGATCATGTCGTTCAACTTTGGCAGTCGTGCCTTGAGAGATTGTTTAATGGCTGATACCAGAATCTTTTCAATCCGTTCGGTCTTGATAACTTTACGTTCCGAGAAACGGCAGTTGAGGAAAGTCAGTTCGTCAAAACCTATTTCGGTGGCTTTCTCTGCAAACCATTCGTTACGGTCCATATTTTTCGTCGGTGCCATGGCAATGTGTAAATGGCATGGCCATAAAGGCTCCTGGAAAATGGATTCTTTGATGTTTACGAAACAACGTTTGTTGGTTGCAACAGTGATTTCAGCTTTGTAAAAGTTACCTTTACCGTCGGTAAGAGTGATTTCGTCTCCGATACTTAACCGCAGAACACGGATACAGTGTTGTGCTTCCTCTTCGGGAAGCTCGTTGCTTTTCTGTATATCGGGAGTATAAAATACGTGCATAATATTACTTACTGATTTTTATTTCTTGAATTGATTTGGTCACGTATCTGGGCGGCTAATTCATAATTCTCATCTTTGATAGCCTGTTCCAGTGCTTCTTCAAGTGTTCTGGAAGTAGCACCGGGCAAATCATGTTCTTCTTCAGCCTCTTCGTCGTTGTCCGTTTTTCCAGAACGGGTTCTTTCTTCTGATGACATATGAAGACATTCTTGTTCAAGAATAGATTCATAAATAAGAATCGGGCAGTCGGCGCGCACTGCCAGGGCAATTGCGTCTGAAGTCCGTGCGTCGATACGTATAATCTCTTCGTCTTTTTTGAGGTAAATATAGGAGTAGAAAATACCATCCTTTGCTTTGTAAATCAATACACGTATCAGGCTGGCTCCCAGTATAGTAAGGCTTGTTATAAATAAATCATGTGTCAACGGACGGGGAGTTTTTACTCCTTTCAGATATAAAGCTGTAGCCTGGGCTTCCGCAGGGCCGATGATGATAGGCAGTTGCCTCTCACCGTTCACTTCGCCTAATAGCATAGCAAACGCGCCTACTTGCGCCTGGCTGTTTGTGATATTTATAACTTGTAATTCTATCTTTTTGTCCATCGTTCTCTTTTACTTAATTTGTTTTACTTTCGCTGGTGTTTGTACTTGAATATCAGGGCAAACAGAATACCGATCACCAGCGCATAAGCGGCAAAGATCAGCCAGATATCCATCCATTCGCGGCTCACCAGTCTACCGTCAGCATACACCGAGAATGCATCAACTACCGCACCGCTGGCATATCCCCCCATGATGGCTCCCAATCCGTTAGTCATCATGAAGAACAATCCTTGTGCACTGGCACGGATAGAAGATTTCGCTTCTTGTTCAACAAACAACGAACCGGAAATGTTGAAGAAATCAAAGGCCATACCATAAACGATCATGGAAAGGATCAGCATCCATAGTCCCGATCCCGGATCTCCAAAACCGAACAGCCCGAACCGGAACACCCAAGCGAACATACTGATTAGCATGACTTGTTTGATTCCGAAATGACGCAGGAAGAAAGGTATGGCAAGAATAAACAATGTTTCGGACATCTGTGAAATGGATAACAGGATGACTGAATGTTTCACTCCGAAAGAATCTGCATATTCAGGGATGCTGGCAAAACTGCTTAAGAAAAGGTCGCCGTAAGTATTCGTAATCTGCAATGCTGCACCTAGAAGCATGGAGAAAAGGAAGAAAATAGCCATTTTCTTTTTCTTGAATAATACCAGCGCATCCAGTCCGAAAGCGGAGAGCCATGATTTGTTTTCAGATTTAGCCGGTCGACAGGCCGGGAGGGTAAATGAATAAAGTCCGAGTAGCAATGCGGAAGCACCGCCTACATAAAGTTGCGCACTTGAATTCTTGAATCCGGTAAGGTCGACAGCCCACATGGCACAGATAAAACCGATTGTTCCCCATACACGGATAGGAGGGAAGTCTTTAATCAGGTCACATTTGTATTGTTCCAGTGCATTGTACGATACTGTGTTAGCGAGGGATAAAGTAGGCATATATACTAACAAGTTGAGCAACATGGCCCAATACATCTGGTCGTATCCCGTTGCGGTAGAAGCGTAGAAGAGACATCCTGCCCCTGCAATATGGCAAAGTCCGTATAAACGTTCTGCATTAAACCATTTATCAGCGATAATACCGATAATACCCGGCATTACCAAAGAGGCAATCCCCATGGTGGCGAAAATGGCTCCGATCTGTCCTCCTTCAAAATGAAGTTCTCTTCCCATATAACCACCTAGTGATATTAACCATGACCCCCATACAAAGAATTGCAGGAAGTTCATAATAATCAAACGAACTTTTATACTCATGACTTTTTTAATTTGTGTTTCTCTTCACGTTCATAAACCTTGCAAATATAATATTTTCGTTGAATAGGTGGATAAGTAATTTGATAAAAAGGGGATAAAAATGGTATAAATGCGAAGAATAGATGAGATTTGGGTGTGAAAAAACAAATGAAGAGGGTATAAAAAAAAGAAGGCTATCTATCCCAGACAGCCAATCTTTGTTAACCTTAAATCTAATACCATGAAAAACACAGTGCAAAGATATGGGGTTTATGTTATACAACATAATGTTTTCTCGGAAATCTTCTGTTTGTTAACTCTAATTAACTTTGAATCTTCCATTTTTCTGTTATTGCCCTCTCTGATCAGTTATACTTCCGGAGAAATGCCTGATATCCGAATGGAAACTTGACTCCGGCACCTTACCGATTATTCTACGTAGAGTACCAACCCTTTTAAATATTCTCCTTCGGGATGATAGATGTTTACCGGATGGTCAGCCGGTTGAGTCAGCTGGTGTAGGATGCGTACACTACGCCCTGACATGGCTGCAGCGGTAAATACGGCAGTACGGAAATTATCTTTGCTTACCACTTGCGAACAAGAGAAGGTGAACAGGATACCGCCCGGTTTGATTTTCTCGAATGCTTTGGCATTCAGCTTACGGTAGCCTTGCAAAGCATTCCGCAATGCATCTTTATGTTTGGCGAATGCAGGCGGATCAAGGATGATTAAATCATACTGGTCGCCCATGCGGTCGAGATATTTGAAAGCATCCTCGGCAAACGCTTCGTGACGGGAATCACCGGGAAAGTTTAGTTCCACATTTTTGTTAGTCAGATCAATCGCTTTGGCTGAACTGTCGACAGAGTGGACGAGTTTCGCACCTCCGCGCATGGCGTAAAATGAGAATCCGCCAGTGTAGCAGAACATATTCAGTACCGAACGGTCTTTGGCATAACGTTCCAGCAAAGAGCGGTTTTCACGCTGATCTACAAAGAACCCGGTCTTTTGACCTTTCAGCCAGTCCACATGGAACTTCAATCCATATTCTTGTGCGATATTGTCATTGCTTCCTCCTTTCAGAAAACCGTTTTCAGGGAAAAGGTCTGCTTTAAAAGGAAGAGTTGTTTCTGATTTATAGTAGATATTTTCGATCTTGTCACCCATTACTTCGGATAAAGCTTCGGCAATTGTCATGCGGTCTACGTGCATTCCTGCAGAGTGTGCCTGCATAACAGCGGTTTTGGCATACACGTCAATCACCAGTCCGGGGAGATTGTCTCCTTCACCGTGAACAAGCCGGTAAGTATTGTTGACCGGATTGGTGGCGATGCCGATACTGCAACGCATAGCATATGCTATTTCCAGTTTGCGTTTCCAAAAATCGTGATCGATAGGTTCCTGGCGGAAAGACAGTACGCGCACAGCAATACTTCCGATCTGGAAATGTCCTTCGGCGATAAATTCTTTTTTTGAGGTATATACTTCTACAACTTCACCTTCATCGGGCTCTCCGTCAAAACGAGCGATAGCACCGGAAAAAATCCACGGGTGGAATCTCTTAAGAGAATCTTCTTTACCAGGTTTGAGATATACTTTATGCATAATGTAGTCTTTCCTCAACCCTCTTTCCCAACGGGGAAAGGGCTTTAGATGGTTTTATTATTGGTTATTAATCACTTATTTTATTACCTATCACTTCCTCCGTGGGAGAGACTGTAGCTGTTAGCGGAGAAACCTCCCAATCTCCTGTCTGTTTCAGCTCTTGCAGCAGATTATAGATATTGAGGCACGCCCATGCATCGGTAGCAGCGTATTGTTTCTGTCCGTCACTTAATACATCAGCTTCCCAGTTGGACAAGCGTTGTGATTTGGATATTTTTTCTTTGAATAAGATGGCGTAAATCTTTTGCAGACTTTTGTCTTGTATTCCGAATTGACGCACATAGTCCTGCAACTCGATACAGCTTTGTTGGGTAAAAGGTGCGCGTTTATGCAGCATCATAAAGTCGTCTTTCAGGGAAAGTCCCACTTTGATAACAGCCGGGTTTTCTAACAAGTCAACCAATGGTTGGGTCAATCCCGTCATATTGAGACGGAATAAGAAACAGCATTCTTCGGAAGAAATCTGGAGAAGTGCTACTTTGTGCGATTGTCCTTTGGTAAAGGAAGGACGAGTTTCGCTGTCGATACCTATCACAGGTCTGGATTGGAGGTAAGCTACTGCTCTTTCCGTTTCAGCTTCCGACTGGATAACATAAATACGTCCCGGAAAGACAGTTTTCGGGAGTTCTTTTAGTTCATCTTTATCTATGGTTCTTCTTACAATCATTTCTATTTTAATTCATCATCATGGCAATGGCAACCGTCTTCGTGGCAGTGGCAATCATCATCGTGGCAATGACAGCCATCCTCTTCACAACAATCGTTGTCGTCGCTTGGTTCGTAAAATCCTTCTTCCTCTTCTTCCTCCTGGTTGTATTTCACATCATGAAGGGCACGGAGCGTGTTTACCAGTTTCTGTCCCCACAGTGTACCGAAGTTCTCCTGGCAGATAGCCAATGAATCATTCATCGTTTCGTTCAGTCCCAGTTGGAAGACAAATATGAAATCTTTAATATCCTGATAAATGTCGGCCAGGTCTTCCGATATAGACTTCTTGATAGGCTGGTCGCTATACACCATATCTTGTACGAATACGTCCAGATAATCATCCTTGTCGGCCATCAATCCGGAAAGGTTGATGCGCAGAATTTCGTAAATCTCTTCTGTGACATACGTTTCGAGCGCTTCGTCCCCGATAGTCTCACATTTGGGCAGCATAGATGCTTTGAGATAGAGCAGGGGAAGTATTTTTAATGATGTATCAACGAAAGTGCTACGCTTCATGCGTTCGGCACGTTCGAGAAATGCACAAAATTCGGCAGCTACCGTTACGAACTCAATTACGTTTTTATCAAATATCGTTTGGCTTTCTTTTTCCATGATCTATATTGATTTGAAACGCAAAGGTAAGAAAAAGGATTGAATGAGCGTAGTGCTCGTTATTTTTTTATTATTTTTGCAGCTTAGAATCTCATTCCAGTTTTATAAAAAAGAATTAAAGACTCATGGCAAAGAAGAAATTAGATAAGGAGGCGGAACGTACTCCCTCTTCCCCCAGTAAAATAGTGGCTGTATGTAAGAATGAAACCATTCATTTTGTAATCGGATTGATGCTGGTCATCTTTTCCGTTTACCTGTTGTTGGCTTTTTCTTCCTTCTTCTTCACGGGGGCTGCCGACCAAAGTATTATCGATAGTGGCAGTTCGGCAGACTTAGCAGCCGTTAATAATCAGGTGAAGAATTATGCAGGTTCACGCGGAGCGCAATTGGCCAGTTATTTGATTAATGACTGTTTCGGCGTTTCCTCTTTTTTCATACTTGTTTTCCTGGCAGTGGCAGGATTGAAGTTGATGCGTGTACGTGTTGTACGTCTGTGGAAGTGGTTTATCGGCTGCACACTCTTGTTGGTCTGGTTCTCCGTATTCTTCGGATTTGCCTTTATGGATCATTATCAGGATTCTTTCATTTATTTGGGAGGTATGCACGGATATAATGTCAGTCGTTGGCTGATTTCGCAAGTAGGAGTACCCGGTGTGTGGATGATCCTGTTGATAACCGCTATCTGTTTCTTTATATATATAAGTGCACGTACCGTTATCTGGTTGCGTAAACTTTTTGCATTGAGTTTCCTGAAACGCGAAAAGAAAGAAGAAAAAGAGAACGTTCCGGAAGGAGAAGACGATCCGGAATTTACAACTTCCCAACCGCAAGAAGTGGAGTTCAATTTGAAACGGACGTATAAACAGACACCTCCTCCGGTACCAGTGATGGATATTCAGGCTGAAGAACCTGAAGAAAACCTCCCTATTAATAAACCGGAAAAGGAAGATACTTCTGTATCTGACGAAAGTGAAGGAGTGACTATGGTATTTGAACCGACACTTTCCAATCCTGCTCCTATTGTGCAGGAAGACTCTTTGGAAGAGGCGGAACCTGGGTTTGAGGTAGAACCGGCAGCTTCGGAAGAAGAATATCAGGGACCTGAACTTGAACCTTATAATCCTACTAAAGATCTGGAGAACTACCGTTTTCCGACTATCGACCTGATGAAGCATTTCGAAAATGATGATCCGACGATTGACATGGACGAGCAGAATGCAAATAAAGACCGCATCATCAATACATTACGTAGCTTCGGAATCGAAATCAGTACGATTAAAGCAACCGTAGGACCTACGGTAACTCTATATGAAATTACTCCGGAACAGGGAGTGCGTATTTCTAAAATCCGTGGGTTGGAAGATGATATCGCATTGAGCCTTTCCGCTGATGGTATCCGTATTATTGCTCCGATACCGGGTAAAGGAACCATCGGTATTGAAGTACCGAACAAGAATCCGAAGATTGTTTCCGGACAAAGTGTGATCGGAAGCAAGAAATTTCAGGAATCCAAATATGACTTGCCTATTGTATTGGGTAAGACGATCACGAACGAAGTTTTTATGTTCGACCTTTGCAAGATGCCGCACGTATTGGTGGCAGGTGCAACCGGTCAGGGTAAATCTGTCGGTTTGAATGCTATTATCACTTCTTTATTATATAAGAAACATCCGGCAGAATTGAAGTTTGTACTGGTCGACCCGAAGAAAGTGGAATTCAGTATCTATTCGGTGATTGAAAATCACTTCCTTGCCAAACTTCCTGATGGAGGCGAACCTATTATTACGGACGTAACGAAAGTAGTGCAAACCTTGAACTCTGTTTGTGTGGAGATGGATACCCGTTATGATCTTTTGAAGATGGCGCATGTGCGTAATATCAAAGAATATAACGAAAAATTTGTCAACCGTCGTTTGAATCCGGAAAAGGGACATAAGTTTATGCCGTATATCGTAGTGGTGATTGATGAGTTCGGAGATTTGATTATGACTGCCGGTAAGGAAGTGGAACTTCCGATTGCCCGTATTGCACAGTTGGCGCGTGCTGTCGGTATTCACATGATTATTGCTACACAGCGTCCGACTACAAATATTATTACGGGTACGATCAAAGCCAACTTCCCGGCGCGTATCGCATTCCGTGTATCCGCCATGATGGACTCCCGCACCATTCTCGACCGTCCGGGTGCTAACCGCCTGATTGGTAAGGGGGATATGCTCTTCTTGCAGGGAGCCGATCCGGTGCGTGTGCAGTGTGCCTTTATCGATACGCCGGAAGTGGAAGAAATTACGAAGTTCATCGCTCGTCAGCAAAGTTATCCTACTCCGTTCTTCCTGCCTGAATTCGTGAGCGAAGATGGTGGTAGTGAAGTAGGAGATATTGATATGGGACGTCTCGATCCGTTGTTCGAAGATGCAGCCCGATTGGTAGTGATTCATCAGCAAGGTTCCACTTCGTTAATTCAGCGTAAATTCGCTATCGGTTACAACCGTGCCGGACGTATTATGGACCAACTCGAAAAAGCGGGAATCGTAGGCCCTACCCAGGGAAGCAAGGCACGTGATGTCTTGTGCATGGATGATAATGATCTTGAAATGCGATTGAACAATTTACAGTAACCGTTCGTTTATTAATCAAATGAGAAAATACATTTTTAGTGTTTTAATAGCTTTACTGTCTTTGCCTGTGATTGCCCAACAACAGCAGTCGCAGGCTAAAGTCATTCTTGATAAGACGGCAGAGGCGTTTCGTAAAGCAGGTGGTGTAAAGGCCGATTTTACTGTAAAGGCTGTGACGAACGGTCTGGTAGAAGGTGCTGAAAATGGAACGATTCAGTTGAAAGGAGAGAAATTCGTACTGAAAACGTCGGATATCATCACTTGGTTTGATGGAAAAACGCAGTGGAGTTATGTGACAAAGAATGATGAAGTGAACGTCAGCAATCCGACACAGGAAGAGTTGCAGCAGATTAATCCGTATACATTTCTATATATGTATCAGAAAGGATTCTCTTATAAGTTGGGAGCAACTAAGACGTATCGTGGAAAAGCTGTTTGGGAAGTCGTTTTGACTGCCAGAGATAAGAAACAGGAGTTGGAACGTATCACTCTTTTTGTGACGAAGGATACTTATGAACCTTTGTATATTTTGCTTCAACAGCGTGGTCAACAGACACGTAATGAGATAACCATTACAAGTTATCAGACTAAGCAGAATTATGCGGATCAGGTTTTTACGTTTGATAAAAAGCAATATCCCAATGCGGAGGTGATAGATTTGAGATAATATACGTTTATAACAAAACGAAAAAGATAAATTAAAATGGCAGAAATAGAAAAAGTAAAATGCCTGATTATAGGTTCAGGACCTGCCGGATATACGGCAGCGATTTATGCAGGACGTGCAAATTTATGTCCGGTACTTTATGAAGGATTGCAACCGGGTGGCCAGTTGACTACTACTACGGATGTGGAGAACTTCCCCGGTTATCCGGAAGGAATCAGTGGTCCGCAGTTGATGGAAGACTTGCGTGCACAAGCAAGCCGTTTCGGAACAGACATTCGTTTCGGTATTGCTACAGCGGCCGATTTGAGCAAAGCTCCTTATAAAATAACAATCGACGGTGATAAGGTTATTGAAACAGAATCATTGATTATTGCTACCGGAGCTACTGCTAAATATCTGGGACTGGAGGATGAGAAGAAATATGCCGGAATGGGGGTAAGTGCTTGCGCTACTTGTGACGGATTTTTCTATCGTAAGAAAGTTGTAGCTGTAGTCGGTGGCGGTGATACAGCGTGTGAAGAAGCTGTTTATCTTGCCGGACTTGCATCCAAAGTATATCTGATTGTCCGCAAACCTTTTCTGCGTGCATCGAAGATTATGCAGGAGCGAGTAATGAACCACGAGAAGATTGAAGTTCTTTTTGAACACAATGCGGTTGGTTTGTTTGGCGATAATGGGGTAGAAGGTGTAAACCTGGTGAAACGTTGGGGTGAACCGGATGAAGAACGTTATAGCTTGCCTATCGACGGTTTCTTCCTGGCTATCGGACATCAGCCGAATACTGAAATATTTAAAGAATACGTTGATACGGACGAAGTGGGTTATATCATCACGGAAGGTGATAGTCCCCGTACAAAAGTCCCCGGAGTTTTTGCAGCAGGAGACGTTGCCGATCCGCATTATCGTCAGGCTATTACGGCTGCTGGAAGTGGTTGCAAAGCTGCTTTGGAAGCTGAACGTTATCTTTCTGCCAAAGGACTTATTTAATCCGGTTTATATCCGATCATAGAAGGGGATTAAAACCCTTATAAATATAAAAATCACCCATGCTAGAGTTTAATCTGTAGTATGGGTGATTTTGTTGAACAGCATTTGCCGATTGTCTTTGGTCAATATGCTTCTATTTCATCTATCCATAATTCGGCAGGAATGACTTCCGGACCGTTATTCTTTTCAAAGTTGACACCATTACGCAGTGTGCCGCCATTCTTGATTTTGACTTTCAGGAACGTAGCCTGTGTCGGTTCAAATTCAATGGAATCGGTGAATGCAATTCTTCCTGTTTCCGGATAATCGTGTTTCAAAGCTTTTTCGGCTATCGGTGTGTATTGCTTACCGTCTGCTGATACTTCTACGGCAACTCCTCCTGCAGGAAGAATTCTCATGGCAGGATTAAATAAAGAACCGAAAATAACTTTGCTGACTTGTGTCGGCTTATCCAAGTGAACGATAAATTCCAAATCCTTACCTTCAACGATACCGAAGCTACACCATGGAGTATACGAAGCGTTGTTACCTCGTTTACCATTGGTCAGTCCGAAAGTAGTCTGGTCGGCTCCTAATACATCGTTTTCATCGAATATATCGCCTGTCCATCCCATCGTATAATTAACCGTATAGGGCTTTCCTGTCAATAAATTGCCATACAGTGGCTTGTGGGCTACTTTGCCCAATATCTTTCCGTCTTTGAAAGCAGCAGCTTTCAGGTCGATATTGCCTTCAAGAACAAAAGGCTTTTCATATAAAGCGGACGCTTTGGACGGTTCGCTGCCGTCCGTTGTATACCGGATTTCCGCATCCGGGTAAAAACTTTCCAGCAATACCATTAAAGGACCGTTCTCATCTGCGTGCGTATTTATATTTACGTCAAAGAAATTGAGACAAGGCTGGGTGTTCATAACTTTCAAACGTTCAAATTCAGTCACCATCCGTTCGCAGAAATTCTTCCAGTCTTTGTTTGCGTTTTGTGTCCAGGCCGTTTCGGCGATAGCCATTGCACGCGGGAAAGCTTGATAGTCTGTACGTTCTGAAGTTTGCATATACTCTCTCCAGATATTACCTTGTATTCCGATGATATGTTTCTTGGCAAGCTCGTCAGCGTCGTCCGGAACAGGGTTGTAGCTATATGTTTTCTTCAAGGTATTGTATCCGCCGATAGTAGTCGGAGCAATTTCCGGCTCTTCTTGATAGTAGTCCAAATATACATAAGGATTCGGAGTCATGATGGCATTATGCCCAGCTTTGGCTGCATTCATACCTCCTTCTACACCGCGCCATGACATAACAGTCGCATTGGGAGCCAGACCACCTTCGAGAATCTCGTCCCAGCCGATGATGTTTTTGCCTTTACCATTCAGGTATTTCTCCATGCGGGTAACGAAATAGCTCTGCAACTTATCTTCTTTGCTGTGTTTTATTCCGTCTATCTTACTGGGAGTCGTATCATCTTTCAATCCTAACTGACGGATTAACTGCTGGCAGAAAGCACTGTTCTTCCATGCTGTCTTGGGACATTCGTCGCCACCGATGTGAATGTATTCGCTGGGGAATAATTCTATCACTTCATCTATCACTCCTTCAAAGAATTTGAAAGTCGTTTCACTTGGACAGAATACCTGCTCGAATACTCCCCAGGTAGGAGATACCTTGTAAGTCTGTGTCGAGTCGCATGACAATTCCGGATAGGCAGCAAGTGCAGCCAATGCATGTCCCGGCATTTCTATTTCGGGAACGACATTGATATATTTGCTTGCAGCATAAGCCACTACCTCTTTGATTTGCTCCTGTGTATAATAACCTCCATGTTCTTTTCCGTCGAATACTTGCGGATAGTTTACATAGTAATAGTCTACCAATGTCTTTTCACGCTTGGAACCGATTTCCGTCAATTTGGGATATTTCTTGATCTCAATTCTCCATCCCTGATCGTCTGTCAAATGCCAGTGGAAGACATTCATCTTGTTCATAGCCAGTAAGTCGATAAACTTGTAAATGTAGTCAATCGGTACATAATGGCGGCAAACATCCAACATGAGTCCGCGATGAACAAAACGGGGTGAATCTTCAATTTCTACGGCAGGAACCGACCAGTCAGCTTTCTTATCCAACTGCTTTCCGTAAATTGCCGGAGGGAGTAACTGATAAAGAGTCTGCACTCCATAAAAGAATCCGTTCGGTTGGGAAGCGGTGAGTGTAATGAGACTGGGAGTAACCGACAATTTATAACCTTCTTTCGGCATACCTTCCTGTACAACAAAAGAGATTGCTGTTTTTCCGTCTGCACTTTCAGCTTCTTTCAAGGAAATTCCTGCTGTCAGTTTTAGTTGTCCGGCTAAGCTGTCGGCAATGCTTTTTACTTCCGGAGCATCCGAAGGAACTACGAGGCAGACTTTGTTGTTTAGTTCAAAGCGTCCTTCCTGTGGAAGAATCTGGTTGGGGTTGGGAACGATGTTGTACTCGTTCACCGCTTCTTTTGTCTTCTGACAACTGGGGGTAATCATTAATAAGGACAAAAGAAGAAGAGAAATACTTTTCTTCATGGTCAAAATGTGTGTTAAGTTATAAATAGGTTTGACAGGGCAAATGTACTTGTTTATATGATAAGTTCCAATAATATGGAAATAAAAAAGCCGGAACGATGTCCGGCTTTTAGCTAAAGTTTCAGATTAATTTAGTTATATAATTAAGAGAGAGTTTTTATTTCAGTAGTTGTTCTTCGATGATTTGTACGTACTTCTCCGGAGTGGCTCCGACTTCAATAATCGGTTTGCCGCCTGCAGGTATGAAGAATAAGGTAGGCAATGCCTGTACACCGAAGTGATTGCATAAATCCTTTTCTTTGTCCGCATTAACCTTGTAGAATACAACTTTACCTTTATACTTTTCGGCCAGCTTTTCCATTTCCGGAAGTAAGCGCATGCAAGGTCCGCACCAAGTTGCCCAGAAATCAATCACAACCGGTTTGTCGCCGTTATAAACGAAATCATTCCCTTTTCTGTAGTCGAAGATGTGTTCGAGGAAGAATTGGCGGGTAATCGGATTCAGTTTACCGTCTTCAATTTTAGTTTCCGTTACTTTAGCTTCCGCTTCCGGTATGGGAACCATGTCAAATGGCTGGAAATAAATTTTCTGATGAATATAGTCAATGGATATGATTCCGTAGTCCAGTATTTTTTTGCCTAATACAGAGCGTTTCAAGTACGGGTTCTTCACTGCCATGGCATCTTCAATCTTTGTTTTTACGAACATGGTTTCTGGTAAGATGAGGCTTTCCTCTTCTTGAGTGGCTTCTTTATATCCATTGGAAACTTTTTGGTTGGTTCCTTTGGTGTATTGTGCGCTCCATGTATTGAAATCTTTTTCGGTAAGATTTACCAGTCCTTCGCTCCACGTATCCAGAACAAGAGAAACAGGTTTCCCTTGAATGGATATCGGACATACGATTCCTAATCCTGTAATCAGATCAAAGTTCTCCCGGTAGTTTAATTTCATATAAGAGGGACGATAGGGCTGCGTAATTGTGAGCTTTTTCCGTTGCATATCAATGGTCAGAACAGAAGTGCGGAAAATGGCACCGCTTAATACACCCATCACTCCCAGCTTGCGTAGATACGGTTCGTCTTCCAGAACGAAAGCTGGAAGATCGTTGCTAAACGTATTGTTGCCAATAGCAACAGTTGCCATTTCATATACTTTTCCAACAGGTACTTGTTTGAATACAAAATCCTGATAAGCACTAAAAGTACCGTTCTTCCCCGTGTCGATGTGTAACTTCTTGATGGCCTCAGGAAGCAGGGCGTTATGTCCTGACAGATCGAGGACAAAGTCTGCCACTTCGCCATTTATGGCGGCTTCTACGATTATCTTTCCATCAATGGTTTTGAATGGAATGACCTCTGTCATACTGTTCTGTGTCTGTGCACTGATTCCTCCGGCAATACAAAATGCAAGTAGACAGAGATACATCTTTGTTATTATTCGCTTCATATCTTTTTTCTGTTTAAAGTTCATTTCTCTTTCCTGATTTCAATTCTTTTCTCTTGATTGTCTTTCTTGACAATAATATAACCGGTATCACCGGGGATGGCATTCATGATATCTTCTACAGCCATCTGGCTCATGGGACAATCTTCCAGAGAAGTACCGTTGATGTTAATCACCTGGTCGCCGAAAGCTACTTTATCTTTCATGCTGTCCCAGATCGTTGTGATTTCAAATCTCTCATTGCGCGGCAGTATACTTACGTTCCAGAGAGCTGGAGCACCGCCCATGTCGGTTTTTCCTTCTTCAAACGGAAAAAAGTAGAACCGTCTGCGCATATAATCGATAATTACTTTACCGTATTCCAGTAAATCCACTCCGATGATGCTTCCATTCATCACCGTGGTCGTACTACCCACATTTGTGAATTCTTTCCCCATGATGTTGATGGGAGGAACAGTCACCTTCTTTATATCTACCGGCTTGCCCAGACCTGTTATTCCGGCAGCTACGATACCATATCCGTGATTAGTAACTTTTGAAATGTCAGACAGTCTCTCATAATCTTCTGTAGAATAAAGCAGAAATCCATCTGCACCCGTATCGAACAGAACCTTGAAATCATTATCCCCTAAGCGGACGTTGACGATGGAATGATGCTCCGTCTCATCCAACAGTGGAATCCCATCCGTTACTTTTAGTCCTTCAGGACGATACGGATAATTGATAACCATTATTTTAGAACGGGAATCGAATGTAACTACCGACTGTGCGAAAGCGTCTCCTCCAAGAATACCGACAACCCCTAGTCCGGTGAAGAATGGATTCTTTGGCAGTACCATTGTCTTCAACTGCTTGATTTTATAGTTTTCCCCGATAGATACATTCTGTACATGTGCTTCCTGATAATTGGAGCCTTGTGCATTCACATCGGAAATACGCATATATCCTGCGGCAGTAGCTTTCATTTCCGTCGCAGCATCATACATAGTTCCGGTTCTTCCTCCCGTATCGACGATATATTTCACTTTTATACCGTTAACAGTGACGGGGATAATGATTTTCTCTTGTATAAATTCATAAGGAATGGTGTCGCAAACCTTATTCCGGATTTGCGCTGCCATTCTTTGTCCGCAGTTTAGAAATAACAGCAACCATAAGCCGGTCAGTATTCCTATTCTTTTCATATTATTCTTTTTCATAGATAATATCCTTTACTCCAGAAGCTGTCTTGATCGTCAGTTTCGTTTTCTTCTTCTCTTTCAACTCCGGTATTCCGTTCAGAATACTTTCGCAGAAGTCATATTTCTTAGCAGGTTTGCCATTGATTTTAATCACCTTGTCTCCGACTGCTATCTTACCTTTCGTACTGCTCCATACAGTAGATACATATAAGTCTCCGTCTTTGACCGTCAAGTCAAAATTATTACCTTGATTGTTTATTTCATTGTCCGGTTGAAATGCTTCAAAATAGAATCTTCCGCGTGGATAGTCAATGGTCACTTTACCGTATTGCAACAGCTTGACACCCAATAATGTGTATGGGTGATTGTTGGTGCTGGTTGTTACGTTACGGAATTTGGTGGCTCCGACTGATAACAATGGAATACGAACCCTGTAAGAAGATGCCTTGTTCGCCTGACCGGATACTCCGATACTCCCTTCTCCATATCCTTCGGAAACCACTTCCATAGAGGCTTCGGGTTTGATTTTTTCAAAATCGCTTTCAATAAGAGATAACAGACTGGGACTACCTGTATCAAATAATACAGTTATGTTGCTCACCGGGGCTATCTGTATATTGATAATCGGCATACCACCATCTTTCGTGAAATTCAGCATTTTCCGTAAAGATACCGTAGAAGGCTTTTCTGCAGATGTGACTATGATATTTTTTGTCTGTGAATCTATGCTGACAATGGTACTGGCAAACAAATCGCTGCCGATAATACCGTCTACTCCAAAACATTCCCAACCTTTTACCTCATCGATAACCAGCGACGGTGCATTTTTAAAGTTGATAATATTATCGGGAGTTGTCAGATTTTCTATCCGCGCAGTTTTGTAATAGCTTTCCACGTTGTTTACATCCGTCACCTTCATCGAGTCCGTAGCCACTATCTGTAGTACTTGGCAGGCTTTGGTCGTGAGTGCGGTACGTCCCCCGGTATCAAAGATAAAAGGACGTGCGGTGCCGTTCACTTTCATTTCGATAACCATTTTTCCGCCTACCATTTGATAAGGTATGGTTGCTTTATATTGTTGGGCGAATAAAGAGACCGCCATGCAAAAGGCGATGACGGTTCCTGTTATACGAGTATACTTCATAGACTAATCTTTATTTGCTGACTTTTTCCGCTTCCAAAATTGCCTGATAAGCATTTACGATACCTCCGGAAATACATAAATCGTCAAAAAGAAACAAATCTTGTGAAGGACTATCGTTCACACGGATTCCTTTTTCTACCTCTACTCCTTTGCGTGAGGTGACGCTTTTCAGTAATATATCACGGATTTGAGAGCCGGTCAGTTTGGGGAAATAAGATTTTACAAGGGCAGCTACACCGGCCACGGTAGCCGAGGCCATTCCTTCACCGGTTCCTTTCTGGTAAGTATCGCCCATATAAGAAGAATAAATATCCGTTCCCGGAGCATAGATGTCAAGAGTCGTTGCGCCGTAGTTCGTGTTCAGTACCGGATTACCTTTCTTGTCGGATGAAGCAACCACCATGAAATTGGTAAGCTCGCCATCCTTGCCCATCTTCCGGTTCGGGAAGAATTCACTTTTATCCATGTCTATCGACAGATCCCAAACAGGAACGATAACTAATGCTCCTTTCTTTTCTGCCTCTTTCAGCGCATCTGTTACCCATTGTTTCTGTTCTTCAGGATATAAGGAGTTTTGTTCCGGCAGTAAGATTACGTCTGCTCCGTGATTTACTGCATAGCGGATGGCCAATGCCATATCTTTCAGGTAAGGTTCTCCTTCTCCCGGATGGATGCGCAAGGTCATGATTTCGGCATTATCGGCAATACCGTTACTTCCGATACCATTGTCACGTTTGGCTGCGATGACACCAGCTTTCATTACACCGGTTGCTGCATCCGATGTCAACAGTACATTATTGCCGTAATGCATGTCATTAATATCCAAAGGATTGTCACCTACAATTTCTCTCCGGTTGTCTGTACCATATTTCTTCAATGCATCTTCGTAGGATGCTTTGGCAGTTTCTGCGCTTTTCTTTCCCATTCTCTGATATACAGTTTCCCACTTGTCTGTATTATAGATGCTGAATGAGTAAGCTGTAAAAACAAAAGCAACTTCAGAAAGACTGTCTCTTTCCGCTTTAGGATTATAACAACTCTGGAATTCTTCAACAGTCAGTTCTTTTCCGGGAAAACGTTTTTTCATGTCCTTGTCGAACTTTTCGATATATTCCTCAATTACATAGGAAAGTTGCAAGCCACCGTATGAACCGCCAATTCTGGATTCCGGCATAACCTTAAAACGATAATAATTGTATTCTTCCATATTTTCCGGTGCGGGAACCTCCTGACGTTTTCCGTTAACGATTTTATAATATTTCTTTCCATCAAAGACATAATCAGCGTATTTATCTTTGAGGCGGAAGAATTCACGTTCTCCTTCACGTGTCAGGGCTTCCATGACCTGACCATCTTTACCGCCGATGAAATTCCATCCATTGATGTCGTCTATCAAACCATTCTTGTCATCGTCTTTCTGGTTCAGCTTTTCTTTGGGATTGACCCAGATAGCCTGTTTCAGATCTTCGTGTTCTACGTCCATTCCTGTTCCGATCAATGCGACGACCGGTCTTTTTTTAGCTTTCTTTTTGTTGGCTTTCAGGTAATCATAGGCCTTGTTTACTTCAGCCCCGTACACACTGTCTTGGTCGAAAGAACAGTTAAACCAGTCCAGTTCGGATTGTTTCTTTTGTGTTTCTACCTTTTGTTTGACTAACTGGGCCGATACTGCCATGCTGACAAAACAGCATACGATAGGAAATATAAGTTTCTTCATTGTTGGATGAGTTATAATTTATACAGTTTAGTTACTTTCTTATTTTTAAAATGGCTTCGCGCACCTGTTCGCCCCGGACGTTGCGTGCTGCGAGTCTGCCTTCTTTGTCAATGACTACAAGGAAGGGGATAGAGTAGAAGCCATAAGCATTCTGGATAGCACTTGGAGTTTTACTGTTTTTAGGGAAGCCTGTCTTGTCCCACAGCATCACCCACGGGAGTTTTTCTTCGTCCAGCATTTTTCTCCATTTAGCTTCGCTGTCATCTAATGAGACGCTGATAAATTCCAGATCGTCAGCTTTCAGTTCATTGTATATTGTCAGCATGCTACGCATTTCTTTGCGACAGGGACCACACCAGGAAGCACAGAAATCCAGTACGACAATTTTCCCACGGAAATCTTTCAGACTTACATTTTTTCCGTTGGCATCTATGAATGTAAAGTCGGGACATTCCGCGCTGATAATTTGATGGGAGAGGACCTCTACCCGATTTACCAGCCATTTGGCAGATAAAGACTTTCTGTCTTGTTCCGGTATCATATCCAACAACATTTTGTTGGATTGGTAATCATTTATATTTGCCAGATAGGCTAGTGCGGCTGCCATGCCGGGAGTCAGTTTCCCTTTGACAGAAGCAGAAATCGTTGCTATATCCGGATCTCTTTCTGTAGGCATATAGTTTTGTAAAGTCAGAAACGAATCGATGCCGGTGAATGAAAGCGAACTTTGTTCGGGGTTCTTTTCATCAAAGTAACCATTGATTGTTACCGGAGTATTCTCTAGATAAATATCCTGCTCGGTTTCTCCTAAATAAAGTTTATAGACATCAGGGAGGATGTCTGTCTCGTCGGTACAGAATGTGCCATTCGTGCCGATGAGACAGCTTAATACAACGCTTTCGTTCATGTCTTTTATTTGCAAAGTCGTTGGCTTTAATACCTTTATTTTTCCTGATATTTTCAGTCCGTTATTTCCCCATACAGTGGCACTGCATAAGAGTAATATGGTTAGCAATGAATTTCTTACTTTTGTCATTATTATAAGTTTATAGTTAATTGTCAGAGTTGTTATTCTTCATCGGGCGTTTCCGGTATTGGAGGTAAAGGTAAATCCCAATTTTCCGGTCCGTTGGCTATTGCTTCCAGATCAATCTGATATTTATCTTTCAAATATTTTTGTACGAAAGCGAACTTTTCGGCAAGAAAAGGATATTTATCAGCCGGATATTCCTCTGCTAATTGAGCTTGGTTATAGAACATGGAAAGATGCATATATCCTATAAAAGTCTCTTCATTGGTTGGAGGATAAGAGTTATTGTCCGGTGTGCTGATACTATTGAATACATATGTGTTGACACTTCCCGGATATCCTCTGGTAAGATAATAGTTTGGGTCATCTTCCATTCCCAAACCTCTTACCAGATTGGTGACATGGTCGAATCCTGCCTCAAATTCTTCAGGTATAACAATGTTTCCGGCTTTTACAGCTTTTTCCAATATGGGACCCAATATCATTTTCCGGCGTCTGTCAAGCACTGCCCTGTCTGTAGGTATTAAATAAGGATCTCCGGGATTATCTTCTCCGAACATACAAGTGCACCAATAATCCAACCCATCGCGATTCTCGTGTATGGGCACAATCCAACTCGCTAGGATCACGCCTCCAATTTCTAATACGCTTTTACTATGGACATTGTATCCCAAATACCAATACATAGGCAGAACTTTAGAAGTGATCGGCGGATTCAAGTATGCAAAGATTTGCTTTTTCATAAATTCGACATAGTAATTGGTCATTTCATCATTTACACAGCCTTGGCCTTCGTAGCCACTACCATATGTTGTACCTGTCCAGCTCCGGTTAAAATCTTCCTTTTGCAAATCTTTATAAATCAGATATACATTATAGTCTTCGTATATTTGAGCAATGTCATCGTCCCAGCTATTATTTCCTTGAGGTACTTTGAAGCGTAATTCAACGCCTCCTTCTGTAGGAGTCAGTGTATCTTCTTCATAACATGAGGTGAATGCCATACAAGCAAGTAATCCCCATAAAATATATATATTTCTCATATTCATTTCCTTTGTTTAATTCATCAGATATATACTATTAACTTTCCCGTTTTGGAGCTAAAGGATTCTGTTCCAGTTTCTTATTTTTAATCAAGACAGCGTCTGGTATAGGCATAGTATAGGAAGGGTCATTCTGTTTTAATGTATATACCTGTTCTCCCCATCTATGAATAATTTGTGGCATTCCGTAGCGTCGGAGGTCAAACCATCGTTGCCCTTCAAAACAAAGTTCTTTTCTTCTTTCACTTTTGATGAAAGTTTTGAGCGCATCGCCGGTTAATCCGGTAGGTTCAACAAATTTGTCGGGGGCATAACGTTTAGCCAGTAAGGTTTTTAAAGCAGAGAGTGCTGTACCTTCGTCATTATTATGAGCAGCTGCTTCTGCTAGATTTAAATAGGCTTCGCCTAGTCTGAAGGATAAAGCAAAGTTTTCCGATCCACTAGGCTCACCTGTAGCCGAAAGTTTGTACTTGCCAAAAGTTGTGTAAGAGTCTTCATAGAAAACGTAATCATCTTTATTGTACTCTTTCGCTATATACTTTTCTTTTCTTAAATCTCCATCTTCAAAGCTTTCAATCAGGTTATCAGAAGCGATAAAAGCTTCTCTGTAGTAGGTGGTATTACCGAAGTAACCTTCTTCCTCATACTCTACCGACTGATCATTGAACACGGTAAGGTCTGAAACGCTTCCGTATAACCAAATAACTTCAGATGATTTTAAAGATGTAAAATTATAATAAGGCTCTGCCACTGTTGGAGAAGGGAGGGCGTTTAAGTCTATTAAAGAGAAAGACCAGTCATTTATTACTTTATTGGCGTATATAGCTGCATCTTTCCAGTTTTCCATATAAAGAAAAACACGGGATTTCAGTAATTGTATCATTGGAAGGTTGACCAGATAATTGGGCTCATATTGTTTATCTTTGCTCAAAGTAAGGAATAAACGTTCAGCTTCATTCAGATCGTCCACAATTTGGTTGTATACTTCCTCAACGGTGTTTCGTGTCATTAACAGTTGGTCTTCAGGGAGCAGGTTGCTGTCTAGTTTGAGCGGAACTCCTAAAGCTTGTTTGTTATAGTTGTATGGTGCTCCAAAATGATTAACCAACATAAAATAATAGAAAGCTCTTAATCCGAGAGATTGAGCTATTACATAATTTTTTTCAGCTTCCGTACCACTTACGTCACCGATATAATCGAGAGCGGCATTGGCACCTAAAATATAGTTATAGTATCCCTCCCAGACATTTTGAATATTGTAACCATTTCTTTCCATAATGAAAAACATATCCGGTTGCCATGTATAAACAGCTTGCTTGGCCTCTACTTCTTTTAGAGAGTTAATACTAAATTCATAATCGGTTTTATGAAACTGAATATCATCGTCGAAGAAACTAAGAAAGGCTAGCAGGCTATTACCTTTGTCTTGTTTGGGATAAGCGGAGCCTATCAGCATTTCCTGCAAAGCATTTGCATCTTTAGGAACATACTCACTTTGAGATTTAGGCTCTAGAAAATCTGAGCAAGAGGATAGCGATAGTAAGGCTATTCCTGTTAGTATATATATAATTCTTTTCATTGTTTATCTTTTTATTTTTTAGAAACCAATGTTAATACCTAATGAATAATTCCGTGGAAGTACACTGTTACTAACTTCCGGGTCGAAACCGTTGAAACGTTTGCTGGCGATAACGAAGATGTTATCCATGTTAAAGTTGAGTGATAGATTTTTCATATATATCTTTTCGCACCACTCGCGTTTCATTTGCCAGGATAAACCGATGTTGCGACAGCGTAAGAAAGAGCCGCTGACCACCATAGCATCAGATTGTTCCCATAATGGAATTCTATAAACATTTTCATTATTGGGCAATTCCACATAGGCCATACCTGCTCTGGGTAAAGAAGGAATAATTGTATGTGCTTCGTCTCCCGGTTCTTTCCAACGGTTCAGTAAATCACGGTTTATATTTGTATACGGATCTGGCATATAATACGAACTTGCGAACTGTTCATATGGCGATGGCAGACGTTTCTTGTTACCAAGTAGAAGTGAAAAACTTGTGTTTAAAGTCAATGATTTATAGCGGAAACTTAAGCTCAATCCACCGGTGAAATAAGGCTCTTTCTGACCAGAATATACCAGATAAGTAGTCGGATCGATTTGTCTGCTACGTTCTTCTTCCGGAATATCCAAAAGATTGAATAAAGCTTCACCGGTTTTCCCGTCTAATCCGGCAAAAGAGTATGACCAGAAACTGCTGAGCGGATATCCTTCTTTTAGTACAATATCTGAACGCCCGCTTAAAAAAGAAGCTGCATTGACATCAATGTCTGTATGTCCTCCTTCATTCCAGTTCTTGGAAGCATTCAGGCTGACACTTAATGCGTAGTCTCGTTTTTGTATCGGGGTGAAAGTTAATGTATATTCGATACCTCTGTTGTGGATAATACCACCGTTGCGTTTCATGGATGTTATTCCATATTCATAAGGTAATTCCAACTCAACAATCGCATTGGAACGTCGTGTATAATATTCCAGATTCATATAAAACATACTGAATAACTCCAGGTCTACACCGAAATTCCATGATTTGGTACGTTCCCATGATAGATTCGGATTTGGGATTTGGGAGATGGTAGACTGATATCTGTTGTATAGATTAGCTACTTTCCCTTGATTTAAAATCAAATCCGGACTAATCCGCGTTACTGCATTTCCTTGAATACCATAGGTGCCGCGGAAATTTAAGGTTGTTATCCATTTTACATATTTCTTCATGAAGTCCTCTTCTGAAGCTCTCCAGGAGAAACCGAATGAATAGGTAGGATCAATACGGTGATTAGCATCCTGACCGAAACGGTTGGAGGCATCATTACGTATGTTTGCATTAACGACATATCGGTTTTTGAGTGAATATGCCAATGTGGCGAATACGGAAAGGTAATTGTCTGTAGTATTGACTTTTCTCCATCCACCGTCATATATCCTTTTTAAAAGCCCCCATCCTTCGTCTTTAGAACCTGTAATAGGTGTAAAAGCTTGTGGAGTGGTTGGCAATGTTATTACTTCTCCTCTATCCGGGGCATATCCCCATACAGTATTGCTGACACCTTTATTGGTGGAAGAACGTAATTCCATACCTACTAAGGCATTAATTCGGTTCTCGTTATTGAAGGCTTTACTGAATTGCAGTTTATTCTGAATGTTGTAAGAGTACTGCTGTGCGTTGTTTGTGAATAATTCACCTCCAAATGGGAGTAAGGCTGCTCCAAACTCTTTACTGTTTGGTGAGACAGAGTTGAAATCATAGCCGCGATATGTTTCAGCAATATAGAACGTTTGTTCGGTTTCCCAGGCTTCGTTCGTACTGTTATTATCAGAATATCCTCCGGTGAATTGGTAAGTCAACCAGTCCAGAATATTCCATTTCAAGTCCAATGAAGCTGACATAAAGCTTGATTTGGATTTTGACCCACTATTGTTCCGTTCATTTACGAAATTGTATGATAATGATTTTACTCCGCTATTGTATGTATATGTGGCGTTCTTTTGATAGTAGGCATCGGGATCTATTGAGCGATTGGTAGTAGTAGCATACCCCATAGGGTTGACTCCCCCGGCAAAGCCATTATTCGTCGTTACGCTACCGTTAATCGTTGCATTAATCGTCAGTTTTTGTACCGGGCGTATAGTGATGGCAACGCGTCCGGTCATACGTTCACTGTCGTTTCCAATTTCCTGTCCTTCACTATTGGAATATCCCATAGAAGCTGCATAACTGTATTTATTTGTTCCACCGGAAACACTTATATTATGGTTATGACTGAAAGAGCGGCGGGTTAGCAGTTTGAACCAATCCGTGTTTTGTGTTTCCAAAACATTGCGTTGTGCCAAAAAATCTTCAGAAGATATATCATGCGACAGATACATATTCAATAATCCTTCATAAGTATATATTTGTTTGATTGGTTCTGCGCCATAAGGAGTTCCCCAGTTAAAAGCTTCTTGTGAAAACTGTACTCTTTCTTTGGAGTTCATGTAGTTGAACTGTCCGTAGTTAGGACGCGTACCTATTACAAAATTAGATGTGTAATTGACGCTTAGGCGGTCAGTCGTATTCTTTTTGGTTGTGATTTCAATAACACCATTAGATGCTTTCGAACCGTAGATAGCGGTTGCGGAAGCATCTTTCAGAATACTGATGCTTTCGATATCAGCAGGATTCAACCAGGAAATCTGATTACCGATGATGTTTTTTAAGTCCTCTGTCATTAAAGAAGATGCATTCAGCTCCAGTGGGTCTTCCTGAATAATGCCGTCAACTACCCAAAGTGGATCTTGATTACCCAGTAAGGTACTTGTACCGCGGATTTGAATTTTCGGGGCAGTACCTACACGGCTACTTGTATTAGTGACAATCATACCTGCTACACGTCCTTGCAGCATTTGGTCGATAGTGGTATACGAAGGCATTATAATATCTTTTGCTTTTACTGTAGTAATAGAACCTACCAAGTCACGGCGCTGAATATTCTGGTAACCGGTCACAACTACTTCGTCGATTTCCGTGCTGGAACTGTTTAAAGTGACATTAATCGTTTTCTTTCCTGTATATCTTACGGTTTTTTTCTCCATTCCAATGAATGAGTAAGTCAATATCAGTCCTTCCTGTGCCGGAATGTTAAAAGTGTAGTTTCCGTCCAGCCCGGCGATGGCTCCGTGCTTTGAACCCCGTACGGTAACCGTGGCCCCGGGAAGGGCTTCACCACTAGCGTCACGTATCCATCCGCTGATAGTGATTTTGTTCGTTTTTCTTTTCTTGATAACGATGGCATTGCCTGACACTTCGTAAGTCAGGTTGGTGCCCTCCAAGCATTCATCCAGAATCTCGGTGATCGTTTTGTTTTTTGCCCTTACGCTGATATCGGTTATGTTAGCGATATCTTCTGTTGCATACATAAAGATGAACTTTGTGCGGTTTTGCAAATACCAAAGCGTGGATTCCAGGCTTTCGCCTCTCAAATCAACGGAGATTCGCTGATTGTCTTGTGCTTGAATCATAAGTGAAGAAAGGGAGAATATGCATAAAAGACAGGATTTAATGAAATGTCTGCTTACACAAGATACTCCCTTTGATAAGGACTGTGCTCGTTTTTTCATAATGCGTTAGTTATAATATGTATTAATAGTTATTGTTTATAAGCAATGTGCAGTACCCCTTCCCTTTGTTTGATGTCTACCATATTCAGTTCCATTATCATGTCGATAATAGGGTTCATGTTTGCATAGCGGTTGAGATAAGCTCCGATTTTTACCTGCTTGGCTGCGTCGTCTTCAAAAGTGTATTTGAATCCGTACCATTTGGATAGATATGACATGACATTTTCAAGAGGAATGTTTATAAAGATGAATGATCCAGACTCCCAGGAAGTATATAATTCAGCATTTACATTGGAGACGATACCTTTCTGGCTATTTTTGTCATAAAGGAAGTGTTGGTTTGGAAGCAATTCATAGTCTTCATTTTCATTGTTTATCTTTACGGCCCCACTCACTAATGTTGTACTTTCCACTCCTTCATCTGCGTAGGCCCTTACATTGAAAGAGGTTCCTGTCACCCGGATTGAAGTATGCGGTGTTTGCACGATGAATGGATGTGCTTTGTCCGGAGCAACATCAAAATAGGCTTCACCTTCAACTTGTACGATACGTTCCTTATTGTTGAAACAAATCGGATAAGTCAGTTGAGATTCTGCATTCAGATGTACTTTTGTTCCATCCGAAAGGACAATGTGACATTCCATACCATGCAGTGTACGGAGCGTATTCTTGATCTCTTTCACTTTGGGCTTGTTGGCAGGAGTTTGATAATTGATCCCTTTAGAATCAATGATGAATATTTCAGCTGCACCTTCCGGGAGGGCATTATCGAAAAGATTGAAGGTGTTGCCATTACTTAAAGTCAGTTCTCCGCCATGGGTTCCTGGAGTGATTTCGCCGATTGGTTCTCCGGCTACCCAATTATATATAAGGTAGGAAGCCGGTATTATCAGAAGCAAAATAAGAGCTGCATATTTCAGGCTCTTTCTCCATGAAAGAAAACCGGATGCTTTTTCTCCTCCCAATCGCGGGTAGATTCTGTCCCATGCTTTTTGTGAAGAGAAACTTTTGATTAACTGAGTGTTTTTTTCATACGTTTCCTCATTCAATATTCGTTTGGCTAGCTTTTGATGCTCCGGATTTTCATTAATCCATTCACGGTAGGCTTTTTCTTCCTCCGGGATAGCCGAATGAGTGAATAGGGAAGCAAGGAATTTTGCAATTCTAAAGTTTTCTTTGAATGAATTCATCGTTTTTAGGATTTGTTTGTATATAAAACAATCCAATCGAAAAAACGGGGTAATCAAAAAGTTACTTTATTTGCATAAAAATAGTAATAAGGCGTAGTTTATGCCTTTGAGGCTTTCGCGAAGTTTGCGATAGGCGAATTTCTTTAACGTATGGACAGTACCCTCTGAAATTTGCAATTTGTCAGCAATCTCATGGTTTTTTAACCCTTTCATGGAATATAAGATGATATTTCGCATTTGGGTAGGCAATTCTTCTACCGCTTTGCGAACTATGCGGAAAGTTTCTTGTTCGATAATTGCAGCTTCAAAACCGCTGTCAAACTTTTCTTGTTCCGGAAAATCTGGAATATCCAATTGTTCATGTTTGAGATGATTCAGGCATTTATTTCGGGTGACGGTATAGAGGAAGCTCTTTACTTTCAGAATGTCATCAAAATCTTCTTTTCGCTCCCAATAAACCAACAATGCATCTTGTACGATGTCTTTGCAAACCTCTTTGTCATCGATATAGTGGGATGAAAAAACACAAAGAATAGGATAGTAGTCATCAAATAGCTTTTTGAAAGCCTGTTTGTTACCACGTTTTATGTCTGCAATTATATTTTCTATATGTATGTTCACTATTTAGGGTGGAGCGATTGGTGCAGAAACTCTCTTACCCAATCTTACTTATTTTCTTCAGCTTTTCTTCTTCGATAATTTTAATCTTTCTTCCGTCGATAGTAATTAGTCTTTCCGTAGCGAATTGCGACAAGGTACGGATAGCGTTCGAAGTAGTCATATTGGAAAGATTTGCCAGATCTTCACGTGAAAGATAAATGCTCAAAGTGGAACCGTCTTCTTCAAGACCATAGCTTTCTTTCAAGAAAATGAGTGATTCGGCCAAGCGTCCGCGAATATGCTTTTGTGTCAGATTAACGGTACGTTCGTCGGAGATACCCAAGTCAATGGAGAGTTGGCGGATGAAGAACATGGCCAAATCATTATTTTGGGCAATCAGAGTAGTGATGGCACTCATAGGAATCAGGCAAATAACAGAGGGTTCGAAAGCTGCTGCTGCGGTTACAAAATCTTGTTTGGCAAAATAAGCACGATATGCAAAGTATTCGCGTGGTTTAATCATGCGGATAATCTGACTTCTACCCCCTACACCATCTTTGAAGATTTTCACTTTACCACTGATGAGACACATCAGATGAGACGGTGTCTCTCCTTCACAGTAGATGGTTTCATTCTTTTTGTAGGTTTGTATCGTATAATTGTTCATCAGAAACTCCTTTTGCTCATTGTTTAGAGGAGCTAACATATCGGATAACGGTTCCGAAATATCGATGTCTGACATATTCATTTTTACCATGAGTGCTACAAAACTGTGTTATACAGCACAAAAGTAAAAAGAAAAAATGAGAAAATGAACGAATCTATAAAAAGATTGCACAAAAGTGGGAGCTTTCGTGCAATCTTGTGGACGTTTTATTTAGTAAATAGTAGTTCCCTGTATTTAGGCAACGGCCATATTTCGTCGTCTACTTCCATCTCCAGGTGGTCGATGTGGTCGCGGATTTGGTCAAGATACGGGCGTACTTTTTCTTCGTATGCAAATGCCCTTTCTTTGTAGTTTTCCATGTGGTTGGCTACTTTTCTTGCTTCGGTCATATCGCGCACGAGTACTTTGATAGAAGTGACCCGGTGTGAAATCTCACGAATTAATTCTTTACGGTCGGCACTCAATACTTCGTATTCTTCAGCCGGGAATATTTCTTTCAGTCCCCGAAGATTTTCGAGCAAACGGTTCTGATAGGCAACGGCAGTAGGTACGATATGGTTGATGGCGAGGTCGCCTAATACACGGCCTTCGATCTGCACCTTCATGGTGTATTTCTCCAATTCCACTTCCAAGCGGCTGTTCAATTCGGTTTCGTTGAAAATACGTTCACCGATGAGTACCGCTTTCGATTGATTATCTACATAATGCATCAGGGCTTCCGGAACATGGCAGATATTCGTCAGTCCGCGGCGTGCGGCTTCTTGTTTCCATTCTTCGGAATAGCCGTCCCCTTCGAAACGAATCGGTTCGGAGGCGATAATTGTTTCTTTCAGCAGGCGGAAGATGGCTTCATCTTTGCCTACTCCTTCTTCCATCAGTTTTTCTACCGATGCGCGGAATTCGTTCAGCTGGTTTGCCATGGCCGCATTGATTACAATCATGGAGGCGGCACAGTTGGAAGAAGAACCTGCGGCACGGAATTCGAATCGGTTTCCGGTGAATGCGAAAGGAGAAGTACGGTTGCGGTCGGTGGTATCCAGTAAAATTTCGGGGATACGTCCGATGCCTAACTTCAGCGTGGTTTTTTCTTCCGGCGTCATTTTTTCGTTTCCTACTTGGCGGACAATTTCGTCAAGAGTGGACGAGAGTTGTGAACCCAGGAAGCAAGAGAGAATGGCGGGGGGAGCTTCATTGGCTCCCAAACGGTAGCTGTTGCTGGCGCTCATGATGGAGGCACGCAATAAATCTTGGTTTTTATAAACCATCATTAAGGCGTTCACCAGAAAAGTGAGGAATAGCATATTTCCTTTCGGGTTCTTTCCGGGAGCGAACAGATTGATGCCGGTGTCTGTGCAGAGCGACCAGTTGTTGTGCTTGCCCGAACCGTTTACTCCGCTATATGGCTTTTCGTGCAGGAGTACATTAAAATGATGTTTTCTGGCGATACGCTTCATCAAATCCATGACGAGCTGGTTGTGGTCGTTGGCAAGATTGCAGTTTTCGAAGATGGGGGCCAACTCAAATTGGTTGGGGGCTACTTCGTTGTGACGGGTTTTGGCGGGAATACCCAGTTTGTGACACTCGATTTCGAGTTCTTTCATAAATGCAGTGACACGTGGAGGGATAGAACCGAAATAATGGTCTTCCAACTGTTGGTCTTTGGCAGAAGAATGTCCCATCAGTGTCCGTCCTGTCAGACAGAGGTCGGGGCGTGCATTATATAAGGAAGAGTCTACAAGGAAATATTCCTGTTCCCATCCTAAATTGGTATATACGCGTGTGATGTTCTTGTCGAATAGCTGGCAGACTTCCGTTGCTGCTTTGTCTACGGCGGCAAGTGCTTTCAATAATGGAGTTTTGTAATCCAGCGCTTCACCTGTATAAGAAATGAAGATAGTGGGGATACAAAGAGTGGTATCTACTACGAATGCTGGTGAAGAAACATCCCAGGCCGTATATCCTCGCGCTTCGAAAGTGTTGCGGATACCGCCGTTAGGGAAAGAAGAGGCATCCGGTTCTTGTTGGATCAGTAGTTTTCCGGAGAAGCGTTCGATCACTCCGCCATCTTCGCCAAATTCGATAAAGCCGTCGTGCTTCTCGGCTGTTCCGTCTGTCAGAGGTTGGAACCAGTGTGTGTAGTGAGTGACGTTGAGTGACTTAGCCCAACTTTTCATACCGTTAGCAATTAAATCTGCTATTTCACGGCTGATAGGCGTACCTTTTTCGATAGCATCGGTTACAGCTTTGTAAGCTTCTTTAGGAAGATACTCTTGCATCTTCTTGCGGTCGAACACGTGGCTACCATAATAATCAGAGAGTTTGTTGGAAGGGGCAATAACTTCCAGAGGTTTCCGGTTGGAAAGCTCTTGTAAAGCAAAAAAACGCATTTTTGACATAAATGGTCTATTTTTTATCGGTTGATGGCGCAAAATTATATGTTTTTTCTGAAAGTACCCCTATTTTTGAGGGGGTATTTTCAGAAATAACTTATTTTTTATTGATAATGCCCCCTCAGGAATTTGGCACTTACGAAAACTGTAGGGCGTTTGGGTTCCATGTCGGAATTTCATATAATGAAGAACATCTATCATACTTTTACTATAAAAGATGGGTATCTATCATACCTATACTCCGTCTATCTTAGTGTAGTATTAGGTGAAGTACCCCTTTGAAGGCATCAAGATGCATACATTATAGTAAGCCGTATTATCTTACCAACATTTAGTTTGTTGCACTCTAGTGAATAGACCTTTGCACTCCAGTGAACGGTTTTTTCCACTAGAGTGCAAAGAACCGTTCACTGGAGTGCAAAGATTGACTTCTCCCTTAGAGAAAACGGTATTATCCATTGAATAATAAATTGTTAACTAGTATATTTCATATAAACAAACAATGATTTGTTTGCAAAATGCTATTGCCGTAGGAATAAAAGCAGTACACACAGAAAGAAGCAATCAGTTCTGTTGATGGGAAACACGCCAGATATACTATGAGAAATACCGCCAACGAGTATGAGAAATGAGGTGAAATCGGGGGTGTTTTGCTGAAAAACTATGAGAAATGCCTATTTAGGAAATCATTTCTCATAATCTATCTATTTGATTATATTCGCTTTATATGGATACTATGAGAATATGAGAAATGGAAACGAAAAATTCAGAAAAGAGGTCTCTGAAGCTGATAGGAAGATTGTGTTTAGTTTATTTCCGAACCGATATCAGCTAGTTCATTTTTTATTGATTGTAATTGGGGAAAATGTTTACGCAAAATGAAGAACTAAATACGCAATTGAGAATAGATAAGAAAAATGAACCTTTTAACTTTGCGCTTATTATAACCTATTAAGCAATATATTATGGGACGAAAATTTTCACGAATGTGTTATATATTAGCTTTGACCATATTTGTATTAGTTTTTCCGGGCTTATGCACTGAGGCCGCTCCTCAATGTACCGAAACGAGTATGTGGTTGAATGGTAGTGTGGAAAAAACAACGTGGATGAAGTGTCTTCATGATACACTGTTAATGTGCAAAATATCCATTCCCGGTACGCATGACAGTGGCACTACCAAAGGTGGAGATATGTTGAAAACACAGTCTGAAACCATTCCTGTCCAGTTGCAGTTGGGAATTCGCGCTTTCGATATTCGTTTGGAAAAGAAAAATAATAAATTAGGTATCTTCCATAGTTATGCTTTTCAGGATCTATATTGGGAAGATGATGTTTTGCCCGCCTTCATTTCTTTTTTGCAGGCGTATCCTTCTGAAACATTGATTGTCTCACTGAAAAAGGAGGGCGGAGAGTTGCAGGATTATGCATCTTTAGTGTCTGCTTCTTTGAGTAATCCTGTATATCAAGATTATTTCGTAACAGATTTTCACCCTGAACTGACATTGAAAGACTGTCGCGGAAAGATTCTTTTTTTACATAGGGATTCTGCAATGATTAATTATCCGGGTGCTGCTTGTGTAGGTTGGGAAGATAATAAAACCTGTCTGCTTATTCTTTGCAATAAAGATGGGAAAGAAGGTCGTGTGTTGCTTCAAGATGAGTACCAATATGAGTCAGGCAAAGATGCTGGAAAGAAAATAACAACAATTATTCGTAATATTGATGTAGTGTCTGACCAGCCCGCTTCTTCACGTAAGTGGGGTATTAGCTTTGTCAGTGCAACCGGATTACCTTTGGGAACACCTAAGATCTTTGCAGACCAAATTAATCAACCTGTAGCAGACTATCTGGAGCAGGAACACAAACGGAACTGTGGCATTGTTTTTATTGATTTTATTAATGATAAAGGCGGTAAAGAAATGGTGGAATATTTAATTGAAAGCAATATCAAGTGAGGCTACTCTACCGAGGCAAATAAAATCTCTTTATTATGAAGTTCTTTTAGCAGAAATGCGCAAAGTGAAGAATATTATACGCATTTGGTACTTTATAAAGGGTGTCCAATTCCTACATTTGTCTATAATTAAAAATAAAAAAGTGTAATGCTATGAAACTGTCAATAGATTTAGGTGGAACCCATGTTCGGATAGCACAAGTGGAGAATGGCAGGTGTCTTAATAAGATATCGGTTGCTTGTCCATCGCAGCAAGATGCTTCTACGATTCTCAATTTACTATCTCAGCTTATTGAAAGAATGATGAACGAACATGTAGAAGGCATTGGCATAGGTGTCCCTTCTATTGTAGATTCGGAAAAAGGGGTTGTTTATAATGTGGCAAACATCTCCTCCTGGAAGGAAATTCATTTGAAAGAGGCTTTGGAAAGTGAGTTTAGAGTACCTGTTGCTATCAACAACGATTCTAATTGTTTCACTTTGGGGGTGAAAATGTTCGGTGAAGGGCAACCTTATGCCAACATGGTGGGGGTGACGATAGGAACTGGTATCGGGGCAGGGGTCATCATTGATCATCGTCTCTATGGCGGCGAATTTATGGGAGCAGGCGAAATAGGAACATTGCCATATTTAGATTCCGACTTTGAGCAATATTGTAGTAGTTTCTTTTTTAAACGGTACAATACTACTGGTGCTGAGGCTGCTGAAAAGGCAAATAGTGGAGACTGGGCTGCATTGGAAATATGGAAAGAATTTGGAATTCATTTGGGTAACCTTATGAAAGCGGTTCTTTTGGTGTATGCTCCGCAGGCTGTTATTTTGGGAGGAGGTATTGCACCAGCATTTCCTTTATTTAGAGGAGCTATGGAAAATGAGATGCGGATTTTTCCTTACAAAGTTATATTGGATAGAGTAGAGGTGAAGGTTTCCCATCAGAAAGATGCTAGTTTGTTGGGAGCTTCTGTTCTGATAAAGTAATCAAAGTATAATCTTTTTGTAAATCGAATATAATTCTGTCTTGTGACCTTTGGGGCAGATTTATAATTATCAATATTATAAACTTTAAATTTTAAATGTATGAGACAAGCAAATTTTAGGATCTATCGAAAGATTCTGACTATTTTGTTAGTGCTGTTCTTGTCTGCAAGTGCTTATGCACAGCAAATCACAGTGAAAGGAACAGTGAAAGATCAAACGGGTGAGCCTGCAATCGGAGCCAATGTTTTGATCAAGGGAACTTCTAACGGAGTCATTACAGATGTGGATGGAAAGTTCGAGTTGTCAACTGATAAAAATGCCGTATTGGTTATAAGTTATGTTGGCTATGCAAACCAGGAAGTGCAGGTTACCGGTAAACCCTTAATGATTATTCTAAAAGAGGATTCGGAACTTCTGGATGAAGTAGTTGTGTTAGGTTACGGTGCGAATTCACGTAAGCAGGATTTGTCGGCGGCTGTAGGTGTATTGAGCAATACCGAGGAATTAACCACTCGTCCGGTCAGCTCTACAGAAAGTATGCTGCAAGGTCAGCTGGCTGGTGTCACGGTACAAGCCAACGGTGGTGACCCTACTGCTACTCCTACGATTACTATCCGTGGACAAGGTTCTTACAAACGTAAAATTGCTGGTGTTGAACAAGGTGGGGATAACGTACTCTGGGTAGTTGACGGAGTTCCCGGCGCTCCTATTGCTTCAATGAGTGATATCGAATCTATCGTAGTATTGAAAGATGCTGCCTCTGCTGCTATCTATGGTGCGCAGTCAGGTGCAGGCGGTGTAATTTTGGTCACTACCAAAAAGGCTAAGGCAGGTACGCCCACTCTTAGTTACGAAGGTACTTATGGGGTTCGTCAGGCTACAAATTTGCCGGAGCCACTGAATGCTGAGGGTGAATTAGAGATGCGTAAACGCTCTTATGCCAATGCGGATATGTCACTTCCCGATGGTTGGGATGTGGCAAAAAATCCGTGGATTGGCACCACTCGTACCAATTGGATGGACGAGATTTTCCGTACAGCTTTTTATCAACGCCATAACATAGCGTTGAATGTAGGTACAGAGAATTTTTCGAGTCGTTTGTCTTTCTCATTTGATAATGACGAAGGAGTATTGATCAATACTTATAATAAGAATTATTCGATACGTTACAATGGTAAGTTCGACTTGAATAAATGGGTGTCTATCAGCGAAGATTTTGTTTGGAAAAATACGGAGAGCCGCACAAAGGATACAGACGATGCATATACAGGTCCTGTTTTATCAGCAATCTATATGCCAGCCAGTGCTACTGTATATAATCCGTTGGATGGAACTTGGGGAGGAACCACTACTGAAGATCCTGAATACATAGCTAAGTATGGAAGCAATTTTGCAGGTGCCCATGGTGATGCTGTTAACCCGGTACGTCTGTTGAAAGCGGAAAACCGTTTTAACAGAACCAGTGATGTTTGGAGTACTACAAGTTTGCAAATAGCCAATGTACTACAGGGGTTAAAGTTTACCAGCCGTTTCACTTACAATCTGAAGAGTAATAATTATAAAAATTTCCGTCCTATTCAGGATGAACCGGGTAAGCCCAATAACTCAAATAACATGGATATAACGAATTATCGTAGAGATGCATGGAAAACTGAGAATACGCTGACTTATGATAATACTTTCGGAAGACATACAGTAGGCGCATTGTTCTCTACTACAGCTGATCATTTTGTAACGCGCGGTCTTGATGTTAACGGTAAGAACTTTACCGATGAAAGCCCATATTTGCAATATCTGGCATATGCAGGTTCTACTTCGGCTACCGATTATATGACAGGTCCTGATGCCAATGTCTCATTGGTGGCCCGTTTGGCTTATTCTTACGATGATCGCTATTTTGCTACGGCCTCTTGGCGGCGCGATTATGCAGGCCGTTTACCTAAAGAAAATAATTTTGGTGACTTTCCGGCAGTTACATTGGCATGGAAGATTTCTAACGAGAAGTTCTTTAAGAAAAATGATTTCATCAGTTTGCTGAAATTGCGTGCTTCTTGGGGACGTGTTGGAAACTTGGGCTCTATTAACTATAATTACAAATCGCTTTTGTTGGGAACAACGTATTGGCAGGAACAAGCTCAATATGGTGTGATGAATAATACAACCTGGAATAATTTCGTGTATAACTCTACTGCCATGAACAAGAATCTGACATGGGAGACTTCTGAACAGTACGATTTAGGTTTGGATGTCGAAATGTTCAATAGCCGTTTGTCTTTGTCGTTCGACTACTTTGATAAGCGTACTTTTAACCTGATTCAGGAACAGACCATGGATTGGCCGAGTACTATCGGATTGGATCCGATGTTGATTAATCAAGGTGAAGTTCGCAATCGTGGTTTTGAAATATCAGCAAACTGGAGCGATCGTATCAACAAGAATTTCTCTTATTTTGTATCAGGTAACTTTTCGTATTTGAAGAACTGGGTTTCCGACATAGGTGTGAAGAATGCCGATGGTACTCCTGGCGTATGGACTGATAGTGATTCTAAATTCCGCAATATTCCTTTTACTCGTCAGACTGCAGAGGGAGAACCTTTGAATTCGTACTATTTGATTAAGACTGCCGGTATTTTCCAGAGTGATGCCGAAGTTGCTGCCTGGAATAAGGAGCATGGTACTTATGTTACCGACTCTAATGGTAACAAAGAGTGGAAAGGCATTCAGGCAAATGCCAAAGCCGGTGACTTAAAGTTCGTAGACTACAACAATGACGGTAAGATTGATGATAAAGACCGCCAATATTGCGGTAGTGCTACTCCGAAGACAACATATGCTTTCACATTAGGAGCTACTTATAAAAAACTGTCTGTCAGCGCTATGTTTCAGGGGGTAGGTGGTGCTCAGGCATTCTATGCTGCGAAATATATGACGTTGAGCGATGTAGATGGTAACTTTAACCGTACAAAGGAAATTCTGAACGCCTGGAGTCCGACGAATACCTCTTCAAATATCCCCAGACTGTCAAAGAATGATCCGAATTCAAACTTCAGTACGGCATCTGATTGGTATTTGGAGGATGCTTCTTATTTGCGCCTGAAAAACCTGACTGTTTCCTATGACTTATCAGGCGTATTGCAAAAGTGGTCGCATCTGAAAGAGCGCAGTAGTCGTATGTCTGTCTACTTCAGTGGTGAGAATCTCTTTACAATAACCGATTATTCGGGTATGGATCCGGAATGTGGCGGCTGGGATGCTATGAAATATCCTGTATCCCGGGTATTCTCTTTTGGCGTGAAATTAACTTATTAATAAAAACAGAGATTATGAAAAAATATATACCATTATTGGCTTTATCGGCCTTGTCATTATGCTCTTGCGCCGACTTTCTGGATGTGCAACCGGAAGGAAATCCTGCTACTACATCCTATTTTTTGAATGATGAACAAGCAATTGATGCCATCGACGGACTTTATGCGCCTATCCATCAGGAAAAGGGCTTCGGACGTGAATTGTTTTGGGAACAAGGGGCAGCCTGCGATATTGTTTGGGCTAAGACACGCGGTTACAATTCATTGGCAACATTTGACTATACCGGTAATGAAGATCCTATTAAGGGAGGATTTGATTTATTCTATCAAAATATGGCTCGTTCCAACTGGATTATCAAGCAGTTGCTTGACAAAGAGAAGAAAAGTGGATTGAGCGCAATAGAACATCGTAGCTTGGGCGAAGCCTTTTTTATGCGTGGCATGGCCCATTTCTGGATTGCTTACCGTTACGGAACGAAAGAACAGGGAGTTCCTTTCGTACGCTACGAAGATTTTGAGGGGGACTATGATAATTCTATTCCTCCACAACAGGCCTCTGTAATCGATGACTATAAGTATATTATAGAAGATATGGATAAAGCTATCTCTTATTTGCCTAAATTTGAGGAATATACAGATGACGATAAAGGGCGTCCGCATAAAGCTGCCGCTGTGGCTTACAAGGCTAAAGTATATGCTTATTGGGCTACTTGGGATGCAACCCAGTGGAATAATGTGATTACTATGGTTAATTCATTGGAAACTGATTATAACCGTGACTTGGCTGACACTTTTGCTGAAATATTCTCTTCTGATTTTAAAGATTTTTGGAACAAGGAGTATATTTGGTCTATTCCTTCCAACGGCGGTTCTTCCGGTGGTGGTGTTGAATTTGTAGGTGTGATTCTGGAAGACAAAGGCTGGGGTGTGTATAACGGCTGGGGACAGATTAAGCCATCTTATGATATTTATGAAGAGATGGTGAAAGACGGTGTAGGTAATGAACGTCTGGTACGTTCCATTTTGGAATATAATCAGGAATTCCAGTTCTTTGGCGAAAAACGTAAGTTCTATTCTGATACGAACTTGGATGTAGGTTTTCAAATCAATAAGTATATGGATCCCTTTAAGCATAAAGATGCCGATAAAGAGGGGTATGTAAACACGAATGGAAACTGGCCGACTGCCCGTATAAACTTCCCGTTGATTCGTTTTGCTGAAATGTTGCTGTTCCGCGCGGAGGCTTATCTGATGACAGACCAACCGGGTAAAGCCAAAGAGGACTTGAACCGTATTCGCAAACGGTCTAACCTGACAGAATTGACTGAAAACCCTACTATGGCGGATTTGTATCACGAACGCCGTTGTGAATTAGCTTTTGAATATACCGACCATTTGTTCGACCTCAAGCGTTGGCATCGTTCTTCAAATGCTGAAATTAAACAACTGGCAGAGAAGGAACTGAACGCTAGTCCACGTATCCGTAAGTATGCAGACCGTTCTAATCCTGAATCCAGCTTTACTATAGAACCTTATGGTGACTATAAGGTAAAGAGTACTTATAAAGATTATATGATGGTATTCCCATATCCGTATGACCAGATAACTAAGTCTAATGGTAAGTTGAAACAGAATGACGGCTATAATTAATCTTTCTTTTTGAAAGATATCCATCATGAAATAGAACATTAGTCTGATCTGCAAGGATTGACATCCCAAAAGGTAGCAATCCTTGCAGATAAAACTTTCAAACATGTAATTTGATGAAATTTAAAATTCTTACATGTGCAGTCATTGCATTTTTTGTTTTCAGTTCTTGTTCGTCCGGTAAACAATCCCCTGTTGACTATGTCGATCCCTTTATAGGGACGGGGTTTCATGGTCATACTTATCCGGGTGCAACCGTTCCTTTCGGTGGGGTACAATTGAGTCCCGACACCCGTGCTGGAAACTGGGATGCTTGTGCGGGATATCATTACAGTGATACTACTTTAAAAGGCTTTTCGCACACTCATCTTAGCGGAACGGGATGTATTGATCTGGGCGACATACTGTTTCGTCCCACCACTCAAAGACCGGACTTAACAGCAGAAGGAAGTATTTGCCGACCGACAGCTTTTTCCCACAAAGATGAGAAGGCATCAGCCGGATATTACTCGGTATTGCTGAGAGATGAAGGGATAAAAGCAGAGTTGACTGCAACCGCTCATGTCGGTGTGCACCGGTACACATTTCCTTCTGCCAACCCTGTGACTATTATCATTGATTTAGCTCATTTGCTTGATAATGAATATATTTATGAAGCCGAGTTAGAACAGACGGCTTCCAATGAAATTGCAGGAATGAGAAGAACTAGAGGTTGGACAGATAACCAATATGTTTATTTTGTTGCTCGGTTCTCGAAACCTTTTCAAACTGTTGGTTTTGTACAGGATAGAAAGATGTTTTCTGCTGAAGCTAAATTGACCGGCACGGATTTGCAAGCCGTTCTTACGTTTGACGATAAAGACAGTGAGCCTGTTATAGCCAAAGTAGGACTATCCATAGTCAGTGTGGACAACGCGCGTGAGAACCTTGACGCTGAAGTAAAAGATTTCGATTTTGACGCAGTGCGTGCTGCCGCCCGTAGTGCTTGGGAACAGGCACTTTCATCCATTACTGTGGAGGGAGGCAATATAGACGATTTGAAGAACTTCTATACCGCTATGTATCACGCTATGGTTGTGCCCGATGTCGTGAGTGATGTCAACGGTGAATTTCGCCGGCACAATATGGAGATAGGTCAGTTGTCTAAAGGTAAAGTGCAATATTCCACTTTTTCCCTTTGGGATACTTTCCGTGCGTGGAATCCCTTGATGACGCTGATTGATACTACATTGGTCACTAATATGATCGATTCTTATCTTGATATTTACGATGCTTCAGGTGAACTTCCCATCTGGCCGCTTTCTGCCGGAGAAACGGGAACTATGATCGGATACCATTCGGTTTCTGTTATTGCTGATGCCTACTTGAAGGGAATCAGAGGCTTTGATGCGGAAAAAGCATTGGAAGCAATGATTGTTTCTTCTGAGAAGAATAAGAAAGGTGCGGATTACTATATAAAATATGGCTTTATTCCTTCGAACATTAAAAAAGAATCCATATCTTGTCTGTTGGAATTTGCTTATGATGACTGGTGTATTGCACGTATGGCACAGGAGATGGGAAAAGAAGATATTTGTCAAAAGTACATGGAGCGTTCGCAGAACTATATCAACGTATTTGATGGTTCTACAAAGTTTTTCCGCCCCAAACGGATGGATGGTAATTGGGAAACGCCATTCAATCCTGTTGAAGTGGGACGTGCCTATACCGAAGCTACTGCCTGGCAATATCGTTTTTTCGCCCCTCACGATGTGAACGGAATGGCACAACTGTTCGGAGGAGAGGAAGAGTTTATCACTGCACTTGATTCTATTTTCACTGTAGAATCGGGTGTGAAAGGCGACCTTGTGGACATTACTGGCCTAATAGGACAATATGTTCATGGGAATGAGCCGAGTCATCACATCGCTTATTTGTATGATTATGTAGGACAGCCTTGGAAGACACAAGAGATGACACGCCGGTTGCTTCATGAAATGTATAAGCCTGTGCCCGGGGGAATCATAGGTAATGAAGACTGCGGGCAGATGTCTGCCTGGTACATACTATCTAGTCTGGGTATCTATTCTGTATGTCCCGGAAGTAATGAATTTGCGCTGACCAGTCCTCTGTTCGAGAAAGCGGTTGTCAATTTGGCAAACGGAAAGACGCTGACTATTCTTGCCAACAACCCGAAGAAGAATATTTATATCAGTAAAGTAGAGCTGAACGGCAAGCGGATAGATACCAATTTCATCACTTATGCACAACTGATGGAAGGTGGTGAACTTCGTTTTACTTTAACCGATACACCGGATAAGACCCGGGGAATTTCAGCAGAGGCCGCTCCTTATTCCTATACCCGCGAAAATGTGGTGTCCATTCCTTATGTGGATAGAGATTTGAATCTCTTTATGGATAAAACAGAAATCACTCTTGCTACGGCAACCGCAGGAGCCGGAATCCGGTACACGTTAGACGGAAGTGAGCCGACAGAGTCATCTCCACTTTATGAGAAACCGTTCGAGTTGGATAAGACCACTCAGATAAAGGCAAAGGGATTTAAGGAAGGTTTCCGCCCAAGCAAAGTCTTGTCTATTCAGGCTACCAAAGCCGAATTGAAAGCTGCACTTCCGGTGAATCCCATTTTAAACGGTACTTCTTATAAGTATTTCGAGGGTACATATCAGAAAGTGGCGGATATTGAAAAGACACCTTTGCTTGAAACGGGCATCATGTCGGAACCTTCCATCAAGGATGCCAAACAGGAAGATCACTTTGGTTATATATTTACCGGGCTTATCAACGTCCCCGAAGATGGAGTCTATACTTTTCAGACACGCTCGGACGACGGCAGTGTTTTGTATATAGACAATGAACAGGTGGTGAATAACGACGGTTCTCATGCCGCCATTCCTGCTACCGGACGTGTTGCTTTAAGAAAAGGTTTTCATCCTTACAAACTCTACTATTTTGAAGATTATGAAGGCGAACATCTCAGTTGGGCGTGGAAACTTCCTTCTGCAGAAGAGTTTGAACCTGTTCCTGCTTCAACTTTATATGTGAAATAATAAACAATACTACCATGAAAAAAATAGCTTTTTTATCTTTGCTAATACTTGGTGCATCATGCAGCCAAGTGAAACAGCAGCCTACCAAGCCTGCACCAATCAATGTAATGTCATTCAACATTCGTTATGACAACCCGGAAGACAGTCTGGACAATTGGAAATTCAGGAAGGACCGTGCGGCTAATGCTGTCCGATTCTACGATGTCGATGTATTGGGCACGCAAGAAGTGCTTCATAATCAATTGGAAGACCTCAAGCAGCGCTTGCCGGAGTACGGAGTCGTAGGTGTAGGCCGTGAGGATGGAAAGGAGAAAGGAGAGTACAGTGCTCTTTGGTATAAGAAGAATCGTTTTGATTTACTTGATTCGGGATATTTTTGGTTGAGCGAAACGCCCGAAGTGCCCGGTTCTAAAGGATGGGATGGTGCTTGCGAACGTATCGCTTCGTGGGCGAAACTGAAGGACAAGACTTCCGGCAAGGAATTCTTTGCCTTGAACACTCATCTGGACCATGTAGGCGTGGTGGCACGGCGCGAAGGAATCAGCCTTATGCTGGACAGAGTGAACCAATTGAGTGGCGGACTGCCGGTGATTGTTACAGGGGATTTCAATTCGGAACCGGAATCGGATGTCATCAAGCACGTGACTGATCCTGCTAATCCGGAACATCTGACGGATGCTCGTCTTGCGTCGCCTGTTGTTTACGGTCCGGCATGGAGTTTTCACGACTTCGGCAAGATTCCTTATCAGCATCGCCCGTTGATTGACTATGTGTTCGTTCGCAATGGATTCGATGTGCTTAGATATGGTGTACTCGCCGAAACGGAAAATGAGGCTTTTCTGTCAGACCATGCACCGGTTTTAGTGACAGTTGAATGAGAGTTTTAAATTGTACAAAAGAAATTATTGATAAAAATAATAACAATGAAGAAGATGTGGAAAAACTGCATATTGGCAGTATTGGTAGTTGCATTATTGCCTGCCTGCGCATTTGCGCAAGATCGTCGTGACAAGGAACAAACGTATGTGTTGGAACATCCTTATGAAGTAACCAAGATAGCTCCGCCCAAAGGGAAGAAGATTAAAAATGTTATTCTGATGATTGGTGACGGCATGAGTCTTATGCATGTTTATTCTGCATGGACTGCCAACCGTGGAAAGTTGTATCTGGATAATTGCCAGACAGTAGGTCTTTCTAAGACTTACTGCTCCAATAAACTGATTACTGACTCCGGTGCAGGTGGTACTGCGTTGGCTACCGGACACAAGACGAATTATCATGCCGTAGGCGTAGATACGGAAGGATGTCCCTTGAAGTCGTTGGTGGATTATGCTGCCGCAAAAGGCAAATCAACCGGTATAGCAGTGACCTGCCGTCTTTGGGACGCTACTCCTGCCGACTTCTGCTGTCACAATAAAGATAGGGATGCCGAAGCGGAGATTGTGACGGATTATGTGAATTGCGGCGTGGATTACGCTTTTGGCGGTGGTGCCAAGCTTTTCGAAAATCGTGAAGACGGTCGCAATCTGTTCGAGGAACTGCGTGCCAATGGTTATCAGACTCCTCGCAGTTGGGAGGAATTGGCAGGTATAAAGAGCGGAAAAGTATTTGCTGTTCCTTATCCGGTAGACACCCCGCTTCCGGCAGAACGCGGTGATCTCCTTGCACGCGCTTCGCTGAAAGGCATCGAGTTGCTGAACCAGAACAAGAATGGTTTCTTCATGATGATAGAAGGCTCACAGTTGGACGATTACGGTCACTTTAACGACCTTGACTTGTTGATGCAGGAAACGCATGATTTCGACCGTACGATCGGTGCTATTTACAAATGGGCTGCCGAAGATGGAGAGACGTTGGTGGTAGTTACTGCCGACCATGAAACCGGTGGACTTACGTTGGTGGACGGTGACTTGCAGGAAGGTAAGATTGTATGTAAGTTCTCTACAGGTGGTCATAGTGGCGTGATGGTTCCGGTCTATGCTTTTGGGCCCGGAGCCGAAGAATTCACCGGTATTTATGAGAATACTGCTGTTTGCGACAAAATAAAGAAATTACTCGGTCTATAAATTCATAAACAACTATTTCCCATGCTGAAACACATTATATTTGCATGCTTGCTTTCTTGCCCGGCAATGACTGTGCTGAATGCTCAAAGCTGTGGTAATGATGACAAATATCATCTGCCTTATAAAAATACCTATGTCAAAGAACCGTTAGTCACCGAGAATGAGTACCGTGTGGCAAAACCCGAGACAATAGAACCGAAGAGCTTTAAAGAAGCCCGGAAAATTCTGCCGTGTCCCATTTGGAGCGGGCACGAGAAGGAACTGGAGATGTATTGGAGAGCATGGGAAATAGCTATCGGCAATATCCGTGCTCCCCAACCGGGTTCCGGATTTGTTTCCAGTTATCTGGATACCGCCTATAACGGAAATATCTTTATGTGGGATACCTCTTTCATTCTGATGTTTGCCCGTTACGGAACCCGCTTCTTTCCTTTCCAGCAAACATTGAACAATTTCTATGCCAAACAACATCCCGACGGTTTTATCTGTCGCGAAATAAAGGCGGACGGTGCCGACTGCTTCGAACGCTATGACCCCACCAGCACCGGCCCCAATCTGATTCCCTGGTGCGAAATGGTCTATTATCACCAGTTCGGTGATATGGAACGCCTGCACAAAATATTTCCGGTGCTTTGCGGCTATTACAAATGGCTGAAACTGAACCGTACCTGGCGCAATGGAACCTATTGGTCGAGCGGATGGGGGACTGGTATGGACAATATGCCTCGTGTACCGGCAGGTTATAACCCTATCTACAGTCATGGGCACATGATTTGGCTGGATACCAACCTGCAACAACTGTTCACAGCCAATCTCCTTCTCGAAATGGGGTTCTACCTTGAACGCTGGCAAGAAATAGAAGATTTTGAAAGCGAAGCTCAGATGCTGAAAGAATACATCCATGACAATCTTTGGGATGAAGAGTCCGGTTTCCTTTATGACCAGTATGCCGACGGCACACTTTGCAAAACGAAGGGGATAGGGGCTTACTGGGCATTGTTCACCGATGTGCTCGATACCACCCGACTGGATCGTTTAGTGAAAGAACTGGATAACCCCGCCACCTTCAAACGTAAATACCGGATTCCTTCTTTATCCGCCGATAACCCCAAGTACAAGGATAACGGCCGCTATTGGCAAGGTGGAATATGGCCGGGTACTAACTACATGGTGATGCAGGGGCTTGTAAAGAAGGGCTATCGCAAACTAGCGAGAGAAATTTCCCTCAACCACTATTCCCAGGTGTTGGAAGTATTTAAGAAGACAGGAACCTTTTGGGAATATTATGCTCCGGAAAGTGCCGAACCGGGATTTATGGCAAGAAAAGAATTTGTAGGATGGACCGGTCTGCCGCCCATTGCCGAATTGATAGAGTTTATCATTGGTATTCAGGGAGACTATGCCACAAAGCAGATTGTCTGGGATATGAATCTGACCGAGACTAACGGAATCGAACGATATCCTTTCGGTCCTGATGGAGTGATTGGCATGAAGGCGGAAGCACGCCGTTCAGCAAGCGATGAACCTCACATCACAGTAGATTCAAATATAGAATTCGAGTTGCTTGTGCTCTATGGTGGAAAAGAGAAGAGGATTCAAGTTACCCCCGGTAAGCATACTTACTAACAACCAACATTGACCATGAAAAAGAAAATGTCACGACGCCAATTCCTGAAGACCGGAGGGCTTGCTTTAGCAGCCATGACCGTGCAGCCCTCTTCCATGTTTTCCGCGTCTTCAATCCCTAGTTTGAAATATGTTTCCTTGCGTCCGCCTAAGGAGAAGAGGCATTTTGTTTCCAAGGCTGTAGAAGCAACCATTGAAGAAACAAAGCAAAAGATAAAGGATGAAAAGCTGCGCTGGATGTTCGAGAACTGTTTTCCTAATACACTCGACACCACCGTCAGGCACGGATTGAAAGATGGACGTCCCGATACTTTTGTTATCACAGGTGATATTGACGCTATGTGGCTACGTGACTCTTCTGCACAGGTATGGCCTTACCTGCCGTTGATGAAAGGCGATAGCGACCTTCAGTGGATGGTGGCAGGATTGGTCAACCGACAGGTGAAATGTATACTGACAGATCCCTACGCCAATGCTTTCAATGACGGTCCGTTGGGTAGTTATTGGGAAACGGATCACACACAGCACATGGTGAAAGAACTGCATGAGCGCAAGTGGGAAATAGACTCTCTATGCTATCCCATCCGTTTGGCATATCACTATTGGCAATTGACGGCCGATGTTTCAGTGTTTGATACGAACTGGCATGAAGCCATGAAGCTGGTAGTGCAAACCTTCAAGGAACAACAACGCAAGCAGGGCTTGGGACCCTATAGCTTTACCCGCGATTGTGACCGCCCCACTGATTCGCAGATAAATAATGGCTGGGGAGCACCTGTCAAGCCCGTCGGGCTCATCGTTTCTTCTTTCCGGCCTTCGGACGACGCCACCCAATACGGTTTTCTGATACCGTCCAATATGTTTGCAGTTGTATCGTTGAGGCAGTTGGCGGAGATAGAGCAGAAGGTATGCAAAAATGAAACCTTTGCCGAAGAATGCGCGGCGTTGGCCGACGAAGTGGATGCCGCCATTCGTAAATACGGAACTTTCAACCATCCCGTCTGCGGACGAATTTATGCCTTTGAAGTTGATGGATTCGGCAATGCGCTTTGCATGGACGATGCTAACGTTCCCAGCCTTTTGGCTGCTCCTTATCTCGGTTACTGCTCTATCAAGGATGCTATCTATCAGAATACCCGCAAAATGATCTGGAGTGATAACAATCCCTACTTTTTCAAAGGCAAGGCAGGTGAAGGAGTGGGAGGACCTCATGTAGGACTGAACTATATTTGGCCCATGAGCATCATAATAAAAGCTTTCACTACGGACGATCGCGAGGAAATCGCGGCTTGCTTGAGACAGCTTCGTGACACGGACGGAGGAACTGGTTTTATGCATGAATCTTTTCATTCGGAGAATGCTTCGGATTTCACCCGTTCTTGGTTTGCATGGGTGAATACTTTGTTTGGAGAGCTTGTGCTCAGAACCATTCGTGAATTCCCTGATATTTTAACACAAAGATTATGAAGAAAGTATATTGGATAATTGCCGTTTTGTTAACACTGATTTCTTGTGGGGAGGGCCGTCATACTTCCATACAGGCTAATGGCATTATTCCCCTTCCCAATGAAATAGTTATGGGACGGGGAACCTATATTCTGCAAGGCGAAACGAGTGTGGCCATCTCGGAGGATGAAGCCTCACAGAAAGTTTTCCGCTACTTAGCTAATGCATTGAAGAACACTTCTGTCACTCTGAAGCGTGTGTCTCAAACAGAGCCGGGGGATATTTGTTTTCTGATAGACAGTTTATTGCCGGATGAGGCTTACACATTGGATGTTTCCTCCGGTGGCATAAAAATAAGTTCCAATGAAACTGCAGCAGGATTGTTTTATGCTATCCAGTCTCTGTTGCAACTTATGCCGGCGGAGATTTATAATGCCGGCAGGAAGTATGATGGAAAGATAGAAATACCAGCAGTCAACATGACAGATGTTCCCCGGTTTCCCCATCGCGGGGCCATGATGGACGTAGGCCGTAATTTTCAGCCTAAAGAAGAGGTGTTGAAGTTTCTCGACTTGATGGCCATGTATAAACTCAATAAGTTTCATTTTCATCTGACGGATGACCAGGGGTGGAGGATAGAGATTAAGAAATACCCCAGACTTATTGAAGTCGGCTCTCATCGCAACCAGACCCAGGTAGGGCATTGCGACTACTATTATCCGCGGCGTTTCGACGGAAAAGAACAAAGAGGGTTCTATACGCAAGAAGATATAAAAGAAATCGTGAAATATGCCTCCGACCGTTTTATTACCGTTATTCCTGAAATTGAAATGCCGGGACACGCTTCCGCTGCATTGGCGGCTTATCCGGAATTCTCTTGCGGATTGGGGAAAACGTACGTTGTACGCGATTATTTTGATGTCTTTGATGAAGTCTATTGCCCGAAAGAAAATACATTCACCTTTCTGGAAGATGTACTGACAGAGGTTATGCAACTGTTTCCCAGTCATTACATTCATATCGGTGGCGATGAGTGTCCGAAGAAAGCGTGGAAGAAATGCAGCCATTGCCAGGCATTGATGAAGCGTGAAGGACTGGAAGATGAAGAGGCTTTGCAGAGTTGGTTTATTCATCGGATGGAGCGATTCGTGAATAGTAAAGGGCGTGATATCATCGGCTGGGATGAGATTTTGGAAGGGGGGCTTGCCCCTAATGCTACGGTAATGTCGTGGCGTGGAGAAGAGGGAGGTATTGAAGCTGCCCGTCAGAAACACAAGGTTATTATGACTCCCGGAGATAGATGTTATTTTGACCATTATCAGGAAAGTCCGGAATTTGCACCGTTGGCTATCGGCGGTTTCCTTCCATTGGACAGCGTGTATGCTTATGATCCGACTCCTGCCGTACTGACTTCCGAAGAGCAGTCTTACATCATAGGTACACAAGCTAATATCTGGGGAGAGTATATCCAGACCCCTGAATATTTTGAATACATGGCTTTCCCCCGCCTGTTGGCGATGTCTGAAGTGCAATGGACACAACCGGGAAATAAGAATTTCGATTCATTCCTCCGCAGGTTGGACAAAGAGTTCAGGCGACTGGATTTTTGCGGAGTTAATGCTTGCCGGAACTTTTATGAAGTGAACTTCACAGGAGCATGGAACGAGTCTCTCCAAACTTATGAAGTGACTATGAAGACATTTTGTCCCAATGCGGAGATATATTATGCAGTGAATGATTCTGTACTGTCTCCCTCCTCTTCCGGTTTTTATACGAAGTCCGTCGGTTTGTCCGCAGATGCTACTGTTTATGCGGTAGTATATAGAGATGGAAAACCATTGGGAAAGCCTGTTCATCAATCTTTTGTTGTAAACAAAGCTACCGGACGTCCCTATCAATGCAAGCCACTTCCGTCAGCAGAGAAAGTAAATGAGGGCATCGGCCTGACGGACGGGATTCGCGGTTATGCACGTGATTTGCGTCGTTGGGTCATCTTCAGGGGAGATACTGTTCGGGTGACAGTCGATCTTGGTAGGACTATGCCTGTAAGCAAAGTAGCTTTCGCTTCTTTGTGGCGTCCCTATGATATGCTTTGGCCGGTAAGCGAACTGCATATTTCCACTTCTGCGGACAACAAGGTGTTTACTTCTGCGCACAGTGGAAAGTTCACCTATGATTTCACGCCTACCGAAGGCACTTGTTTTCCGGCATCGCTCTCGTTTCCGGAGATAATGGCACGATATGTCTGCCTTGAATTTGTCTACGGCGGCCCGTGCCCGAAAGGTTACTATCACGAAGGACAGCCAAGCAGACTGGCTATTGATGAGATAGAATTATATTGATCTTAAAAAAAATGTGTGTTATGAAAAAGAAAACTTCTTTTCTGTTTTTGTGGATGTGTACGCTTCTTCCTGTTCTGCTGTCGGCTCAAGCTCCGGGCCGGTTTGCTTTTAAAGACGGGAAATTTGTGATAGCACAGTTTACGGACTTACACTGGACACCGGAATCACCGAAATGTGCTGAAACTGCTGCCACTATCCGTGCTGTTCTGGCATCCGAACACCCCGATCTTGCCATATTGACCGGTGATGTGGTGACTGACGATCCAGCCCTTAAAGGCTGGGTGGATGTAGTCAATATCTTCAATGAAACCAAAACCCCCTTCGTTGTGACTATGGGCAACCATGATGCGGAGTATATGACACGGGACGATATTTATGATTTTCTTCTCAAGTCCCCTTATTATGTAGGAGCAAAAGGACCGGCGGATATTATGGGATGTGGCAATTGTGTCATTCCTGTTTATGGTTCGCAAAGGAAAGGAACGGTAGAAGCATTACTTTACTGTTTGGACTCCAATGATTATCAGCCGGATAAACTTTATGGTGCGTATGATTGGATTCATTTCAACCAGATTGAATGGTATCGCAGGCAGAGTGCAGGCTTCACTGTCGCTAACGGTGGAAAGCCTGTACCAGCACTGGCCTTTTTTCATATTCCGCTCATTGAGTATAACGAAATCAGAAGTGACGGAAAAACTTATGGAAACGATAAGGAAGGTGGAGTGGCCGCAGCGAACATTAATTCGGGTATGTTTTCTTCCTTTCTTGATATGAAAGATGTGATGGGAGTATTTGTGGGACATGATCATGACAATGACTTTCTTGGAATGGATAAGGGAATCCTACTGGGGTACGGACGGGTGACCGGTACGGATGCTTACGGCTCATTGACCAGAGGGGGCCGTATCATTAAACTGTATGAAGATCAGTTTAAATTTGATACATGGATAACTACACCTGCCGGACGCGAAGCTTCCTATTATTACCCGTCGGGCATGAATTCTGAAGAAGAACAGACTATGACTTATCTGCCGGGAGTGAAAACATCTTCCGGGAATCCCGGAGTGGCATATACTTACTACGAAGGAAAGTGCAAGCGTGTTGCTGATATAGATACTTGCAGTAAAGTAAAGTCAGGGGTAATGAGCAACTTCTCAATCAAAGAGGCTGCCGTTACCGATCACTTTGCTTATGATTTTCGTACATTGGTAAGAATCTCCGAAAGAGGTGTCTATCGTTTCTATACTTATTCCGACGATGGTTCCCAACTTTACATAGATGGTAAATTGATTGTTGATAATGACGGCGGACATAGTGCTCGCCGTGTTGAAGGAAAGGTAGCTCTTGAAAAAGGCTTTCATGAGTTACACTTGCTGTACTTTGAAGACTATATGGGGCAGGAACTGGAAGTAGGATATGCGGGCCGGAATGTTCCGGAAACTACCCTGCCGGACAGTATGCTGTTCTTACCCGATTGATTCACCGATAATACAGTTCATCATCCGGTGTTCTTTTCTGTATTCATTGGGAGAGACGTTTTTTAAAGCTTTGAATTGGCGGGACAAGTTCTTAAAATTACTGATTCCGACTTGTTCCGCCACGTCTGCGATAGGGGCATCGCTGGCCAGTAACATCTGCGCAAAACGCTCCATTCTAAGATTGAAGATGTATTTATGGATGGATTGTTTTGTAACTTGTTTAAAGCGGATTTCCAACAAACGGCGTGATAATGGTACTTGTCTGACAATATCCGATACAGTAATTTCAGAAGCCAGATTCTGATGAATATAGGTCAAGGCTGTGTGAATGTGTACATCAGTCGTCGCATAGAAATCTGTTGATTGCCTGTTTACAACATTTACCGGTTGTAACACTACGTCCCGACAGTCTCTTTCTTCATCATTTAATAAGCGATCTATCATTGCGGCAGCCTCGAATCCACCTCTTACGATGTTATGGTTGATGCTGGACAAAGGAGGTTCGGAGAGATTACATATGATGTCGTCATTGTCAACCCCTAATATCGCTATTTTGTCCGGCACTCTGATATTGTTCACACGACAGACTTCTGTGATGCGGTTTCCCTGATTATCATCACACGCCATGAGTGCTGTTGGTTTTGGCAACGATTTCAGCCATGTAAGCAAGGGGGGAGATTCATAAAACCATAAGTCATCCAATGATTGATCCTGATATACATGAAAGTTACTGCCGAAACCATGAGCAGATATACATTCGTAGAAACCTTCACAGCGTTCTTGTGACCATACGGCATCTCGATAACCATAGAACGCGAAATTCTGAAATCCTTTACTCAGAAAGAATTCTGCCGCCATTTTTCCTGTTGCGCGGTAATTGCCGGTGATATTAGGAATATTGTTGAACCTTGATTTGTAGTCTTGTGCTAAAGCAATTATACCATTCTCGCGAAATATATCTACATTATCATTATTGTCAAATCTTCCGATAATAGCATCTGCTTGCCAAGCCTTTGCCCATTTTAACACTCCTTTTATGCCATAGCTGTTCTTATAGGAAGGTGGCATCCGGCAAACTACCCATGGATCATGACTCTTTGAATAGGCGAGTATACCCTTTAGCAAATTATATGAAAAGGTTTCTGTGAAGTCGGTTAGTAATATCAGTCGAATCATGGTCGTCGGTTATATAAAGATGTTTATTTTGATTACACAAATATAAGATTTCTATTTTTATATTCCTAACAAATGTCTGATGTTTTATAATTAATAATCTACCGTTATGTATTCATCCTGTATGAAGGTTTTCTTCTGATAACTCTTTTTAGTGTCTAACTTTCCTTGCTTTTCGATATTCTTTTTTATATTTGCCTACGTTAATGAAGGAGATACGACGATTGAGAGATAAAATATTGATAGGATGCATATTGTGTCTGTTCTCTTTTATTCCAAAGGGGGCAGCCAATAATTATATAATGAATCCTTATACCCACCAGGAAATCTCTGCTGACTCCATCATAGAACGTGTGATGACTTTTGCACCTTTGTATGAAACAATCGTAAGCGATTATCGTGCGAACTTATATATAAAAGGTAAGATGGACATTCAGAAGAAGAATTTTATTCTCCGTTATGTGCCTTCTATGTTTCGTTTGCAAAAGGGTGTTCGCGAATATCTGCTTGAAACATACAGTGACCTTCATTATACGGCTCCCAATATTTACGATCAGAAAGTAAAGGCCTCGCAGGGAACTGTGAGAGGAAACAGGGGATTGCCGGGTTTGCTTGAATACTTTAATGTAAATATCTACTCTTCGTCTCTGTTGAATGATGAACGCTTATTATCACCACTGGCTAAAAACGGACAGAAATATTATAAATACCGGATAGACAGCGTGATGGGAGATCCTAACAATCTGGATTATCGGATACGTTTTATTCCCCGTACCAAGAGTGACCAGTTGGTGGGTGGATATATGGTGGTCAGTAGTAACGTTTGGAGTGTTCGTGAAATTCGTTTTTCGGGAAGATCGGAACTGATAACATTTACCTGTTGGATTAAGATGGGGGATGTAGGTAAGAAAAATGAATTCCTGCCGGTGCGCTATGACGTAGAAGCTCTTTTTAAATTTCTCGGAAATAAGGTGGATGGTAATTATACCGCTTCTTTAGACTATAAATCCATCGAACTGAAAGAAAAAAAAGTACGCAAGAAAGAGAAAAGAAAATATAATCTTTCGGAATCTTTCTCTTTACAGTGTGATACGAATGCATATAAGACGGATGCTTCTACTTTTGCTATCATGCGGCCGATCCCTTTGGATGAAAGTGAGAAAAAACTATACCATGACTATACCCTTAGACGTGACACGACTACGGTACAAAAGCAATCCAAGAGTCAGGCCTTTTGGGGAACGATGGGTGATTTGATGGTAGAAGATTATAAATTCAATTTGTCCAATATCGGAAGCGTACGGTTCTCTCCGTTTATCAATCCGCTCTTATTCAGTTATAGTGGAAGCAACGGTTTGTCCTATCGACAGGACTTCCGTTATAACCGTCTTTTCAGAGGGGATAAATTACTTCGCATTGTGCCTAAACTCGGATATAACTTTACGCGTAAGGAATTCTACTGGTCACTGAATGCCGACTTTGAATACTGGCCGCAGAAACGGGGATTCTTCCGGTTGAATGTGGGTAACGGTAACCGTATTTATAGTAGTAAAGTGTTGGACGAACTGAAAGCTATGCCAGACAGTATCTTTAATTTCGATTTAATTCATCTCGATTATTTCAAGGACTTGTATTTCAATTTCCGACATACCGTTGAAGTAGTCAACGGACTGGATATCGGTCTGGGGTTCTCCGCCCATAAAAGAACAGCGGTAGAGCCTTCACGTTTTGTAATCACCGGTGACTATCCGATGCCGCCCCCGGAATTTATGGATAAATTCAAGAACACTTATATCAGTTTCGCTCCCCGCATCCGGATAGAGTGGACTCCGGGACTCTATTATTATATGAACGGAAAACGAAAGATTAACCTTCATTCTTTATATCCGACTTTCTCGGTTGATTATGAACGGGGTATTAAAGGAGTGTTCAAGAGTACGGGCGAATATGAAAGAATAGAGTTTGACCTTCAACATCAAATCCGGATGGGATTGATGCGTAACATTTATTATCGTTTCGGATTCGGAGCATTCACCAATCAGGATGAGTTGTATTTTGTGGACTTTGCCAATTTTTCCCGCCATAATCTTCCCGTAGGCTGGAATGATGAAATCGGCGGAGTATTTCAGGTGCTTGACTCACGTTGGTATAACTCCTCCCGCCGTTATGTACGGGGGCATTTCACCTACGAAGCTCCGTTTCTCATTCTTAGGCATCTGATGAAGTACACCCGTTATGTGCAGAATGAACGTATTTATATCAGTGCCCTCTCTATGCCGCACCTTCAACCTTATCTGGAAGTAGGATATGGCATCGGTACGCATATTTTTGACGTAGGAGTTTTTGTGAGCAGCGAAAACTGGAAATTCGGGGGGATAGGCTGTAAGTTCACGTTTGAGTTGTTCAACCGATAGTTTTCTTTGTTCCGGTTGTTTTATCGAAAGATTTTACTTATCTTTGTATAAGAGAGGATGAGGACCGAATTTAGCATCAAAGAGGTGTAGTCGCCTTGTAAGCACAGGTATTTTCCTAGAAAATAAATTCTAAGGTATAAATACCTAAATTTATTTTAGTAAATAACTCATCCTCTCTTCTCTTTTTTTATATGCATATACAAAATGGACGGAATTTTAATAACGATCATTGTTATTACCGCTTTCCTGGTTTATAAGATGATTTCCTCAAGCAGGAAACAGGAGGGGTATAAAAGATGGAAAGCAACAAGCAGTGGTAAGGAAGAAAAGACTACTAAGGTAAAATGGGAACACGGAGCCTGGCTTAGGCATGCTTTGGGGGGAACTGTTCCGAGAGCGCAGTATGTTCAAAAGTTTGATGAATCGGCTGTTGTCTGGTGCGCCAACCTGTTGGGGGTGGAAACGGTGCGGTTGAAGGAAATATTACGGGATGTTTCCGAACATTACCGGGAGTTCTGGATGAGAAAAAGAAAGGGAGGTTATCGGATGATTTCTGCTCCTGACAAAGAATTGCAATCTATTCAAACCACTATTAATTCTCGAATATTATCATCTGTGACACTGATTCATCCGGCAGCAGTAGGCTTCCGGAACGGTCATTCTGTGGTTGATAATGCCAGTCCTCATTTGGGAAAACGGTATGTGTTGAAAATGGATATTCATGATTTTTTCTTTTCGATACGGAGCCGGAGGGTAAAAAAGACATTTGAGAAGATCGGTTATCCGGAAAATGTGTCTAAAGTATTGGGAACATTGTGTTGTTTACACAGACACTTGCCGCAGGGAGCACCTACAAGTCCGTCGTTAAGCAATATCGTCGGGTATGAGATGGATAGGAAATTAGCGGCACTGGCAGCGGAATACGGACTGGCTTACACCCGTTATGCCGATGACCTGACTTTTTCGGGAGATGTGTTTCCCAAAGAACAAATCATTCCTCGAATCAAACAAATTATCCGCGATGAGAAATTCGAACCGAATCATAAGAAGACCCGTTTTATCAATGAGTATGGCAGGAAGATTATTACAGGAGTATCTGTCTCTTCCGGTGCGAAACTGACAATCCCTAAAGCCAGAAAGAGAGAGATCCGGAAGAATGTCTATTTTATCCTGACGAAAGGTTTGGCGGAACATCAGCGCCGGATTGGCTCGAGTGATCCTGTCTATCTGAAACGGCTGATTGGAGAACTTTGTTATTGGCGGTCAATAGAACCGGACAATGCGTATGTATCCGATTCTATTAACCGTTTGAGATGTTTGGAGAAAGGGTATTAATCTAATTGGCAATCGTTACCCGTTCATTTTCTATCTTGGCGTAATTCCTTTTCACAGCTTCGCGAATACCTCTTTGCATGGCAGCGTCTATGTTCGATCCCATACGGGCAAAGCCGAACAGTTGTGCGCATGCTTTTATCAAATCTGCCGCAGGCAGGCTGATGGAGTCGGTCAATAGTTGCCGGATGGCATTGGCTATCTCTTCAGGTGGTATGTCTGTCGCTTCCCGGTCGGAAACCGGGCGATAGACTGAATAGGAAGCGCATTGTTCTTTGTCGTTCCAGCAGAAAACAAGTCCTTCGTATTCTGTGCGATAGATATTCAATGTGTCGAGTGCTGTTTCTATCTGTGCTTCTACCCGTGTTCCCAAGCGGCTGATTCCCCATTCGGACAGGATTTTCTTACAGAGCAGGGATTTACTGATTGGCGCCTCGCTTTCCATAATCTTCCGTATTTGGGAGAGGAGGATAGAGTAACTGTCCGTAAAGAAAAAGTCTTCCGGTGAATAACTGTATGGGGTAATCTTTGCAAACTTGTACTTTTGCTCTATCCGGTTTTGAGTAGAAAGAACGGAAGCTGTTTGCTTTTCAGGAGTAGCAGGCGATGCCTTGAGCACGAATGAATGTTCATTGTTGGTTATTTGTGCAGCCGGTGCAGGTTCTGCCACTTCTGTCGGAGCAGAGCCGGTTCCGGCTGCTGTCATTGAGCCGACTTTTGAACTCTTTTTCCGGGCGATAGCCTCTTGGATAGTTGCCATTACTTCGTCCGGCTTTTCCCACCAGTCCATTGTCCATATCCGGTAGATGTCCCATCCGAGTGCTTTCAATACATTATTCTGCACAATTTCCCGGTCACGTGCGGTCTTGGTGCGTTTGTAGTTTTTGCCGTCACAGATAATACCTAACTGATAGTTAGAGGTGTTTTCGGTGTCGACAATACCTATATCTATCTTGTATCCGGAGCAACCGATGTCTGTATGCACGGTGTAACCCAGTGAGCGCAGTCTGTCGGCAATGATCGTTTCGATGGAGGCTGTTGCTTCCGACTGTTGTCTTGTCACGCTGTTGATGGTGTTTCGGGTTCCCTTCTCCGCATATTCAAGGAAACGTTTTAGTCCGGCTACTCCGATGGAAGAAGTCCGGTTCAGGTCGATCATATCCGACCTTAGGGTGGAATAGATAATCATCTCATACCGGGCACGGGAAACGGCTACATTCAATCTTCTTTCACCGCCTGCCCGGTTCAGGGGCCCGAAATTCATGCTGACGCGCCCTTCCGCATCCGGACCATAGCCCACAGAGAAGAGAATGACATCGCGTTCGTCTCCCTGCACATTCTCCAGGTTTTTGATAAATAACGGTTCGTCGCATTCCAACGCCAGAGTTTCCAGTTCGGGGTAAAAGATAAAGAGGTCGGATAATAAGTCTTCTATCAAGGCTTGTTGGACAATGCTGAAAGTGACTACACCGATACTTTTCTTTCTTAATTCCTCGCTTCTCAATCTTCTCGCTATTTCGTCCACCACTGCTTGAGCTTCCGCCCGGTTCTGGCGCGACTTGCCTTTATCATAGTAACCGTTGATGTTGACTATCCTGACTTTCGATTCGATGTTGTCCGGCGAGGGGAAAGTCATCAGTTTGTTATCGTAATATTCGGAGTTGCTGAAAGCGATGAGGCTCTCGTGCTTGCTCCGGTAGTGCCATAATAAATATTTGGAAGGAATAGAGAGGGCGAGACAGTCGTCAAGGATACTCTCCAAATCTTCCATTTCAATGTTGTCTTCATCAATGGTGTTGACCGAGAAGAAACTCGTAGGAGGCATTTGTTTCGGGTCGCCTACAATAATGACGTTTTTACCCCGGGCAATGGCGCCCACCGCTTCATAAGTAGGCATCTGTGAAGCTTCATCAAAGACTATCAAATCAAATTTATCAGCGTCCGTGTCGATGAATTGAGCGACGGAAAGAGGACTCATCAGCATACACGGGCACATGCGTGACAACAAAGTGGGAATCTGGTCGAACAGCTTACGAATGGATATGCCGCGGGCATTGTTGCGGATATTCTTTTGAAGGATACCCACTTCTGAACTTTGGATGGCTTCTTGAGTGAAAGACGGAATATTGGAGGCCAACCGGGCATACAATTCTCTTTGGGTCGTTTCTTCGAATTTGGCGGATATTTGTTTGTATTTAGCAATGATGTCATTGAATATCTTACCGTTGAATAATTCCAGAGTCGGTTCTTTGTCGATGATATACCGGATAGCCGCCTGATAGAAACTCTTGCGGAAGCTGTCTGTAAGTTGCCCGGTAGGAATATTCTTTTCTTTATATTCCGTCGCAATAAATCCAATTCCCAGGCTATGCAGGGTTTGGTAGGCTTGTAGCCACTGATACCAGTCCTTGAGCTTGTCGAGGTTCTCTTTCCAGGTCAGGGCTTTAGACAAGGCAATCGTTATCCAGTCGGCTGAATCGGTATAAAGTTCTTCAGTCGAGATACCCAGCATGTCGGACAGTTTCTTTTCGGTGGTTGTGAGTGTATCTGCGAGTTGATACAGTTCATTGAAGGAATGGGCATGAATGTCTCTGAATGTTTGAATTCCTTCTGTGAGTTGTGCGGACAAATTCTGCTTGATTTGCGAAACTTTGGCAATGTCTTTAGCATAGTTCAACAAATGCGAATGAAGGGAAGTCATGTCGTCAATTATCTGTTCAATGGTGTTCCAATCCTCGTTCTTGCCGGGTCGTCCGAATAGGGAGGGAAGTTGTCCGGTGTATTTCTGAACGGCTTCGGTTTCTTCCTGATACCTGATAATGCGGTGAAGCAGAGGTTTGATGTCTTCTGTTTCAATCGCTTTTAAAGCATATATGTTGATTGCCTTTCTGATTTTCCGCTGTCCGAAATATCTGGGAAGGAACCACTGGTCGGATACCCGGTTCCATTCGGCTAACATCTGCTTTGCGTTGATGGACAGGATTTCTTGGGTGAATCCGGTTTCTATCTCTTTCCTTTGTTCATCCCGTTTCCGTCCGTGAACCACTACTTCCCGGTATTCATTCAGTGTTTCGTTGAGCAATGGCAGAGTCAGCAATCCGGGAGTCAGTTCCGGAATGTCGAGTATTTTTCGGATGATGTGGACAATCGTCCGGAAATCCTTGCGTGTAGGGCGTATATCCGTATCTTTTAGAAGTACGGAGAATACATCCAGCTTCTGCCGGATGGTGGTTAACAAGTCGACAAATCCGGTGAGCAGTTGGGAGGACTCCTCTTTAACGGCTGATGAATATTCGGTAATCGAGATGCCCGTTAATGGATGCTGATAAGGATGTCCGCACGCATTGGCCGTCCGGACTAACAGCTCGATGGCATCTTCCCATTGGGCAAATGTTTCTTTATCTAATGTATCCAGATAAACTTGTGGAATATCAAAACAAGATTCGACGTCCACGGATTGATAATGAATAATGGCGTCGTATAATGAAACCCCGAACGGGTATTCTTTATGTAGGGCTTCGATATATTGATTCAATTCCGCTCGTAAATTCAGCAGGCGTTCCGCTTCCTTTCTGAATTCTTCGGGAGGTGTCTGCCTGATAATTTCCGTAGTTTCTTTCAGTTGCGAGATAACGGCGGATTTCTTTGTCTTGTTGGAATGGATCTCCAAGCAGAACGGAGCCAGGCCGATAGCCGCCAGTCTGTTTTGTACAACGGAGAGGGCAGCCATCTTTTCAGCAACAAATAAGACGCGTTTTCCTTTGTAAAGCGCATTGGCAATGATATTGGTAATCGTTTGCGATTTTCCTGTTCCCGGAGGGCCGTGCAGGATGAAAGTCTTGTCATGTACGGCTTCGTAGATGGCTTCCAGTTGTGAGGAATCGGCGATGATGGGTAATACAATGTCTGTGGGCGACAGTTGCTTATCCATATCCGTTGCATCTATTTCCTCTGTGGTGGCTTCCCATTCTATCTTTCCGTTGATGAGGCTGGACACAATCTTGTTCTGAACCAGTTTGTTGGCGTTGTTGTGGATGTCGTTCCACATGATGAATTTGTTGAAAGAGAAAATACCCAGAATCGCTTGCTCTTCCACGTCCCATTTGCGCTGGTTCTTGATGCTGTTGCGAATGATGGAATAAATCAGTTTGACATTTACACCACTTCCGTCGGTAGGCAGCGGGTCTAACCCTGATAGGGCGATTCCGAAATTTTGGCGGAGCATTTCCAATAAGGTGATGTTCATCATCGTTTCTTCCTCCCGAGAACGGATAACATAACCTTTGGCTGCCGATTTACGGATGATTTCAACCGGCAACAGCAGGATGGGAGCGTAGCGGGGGCGTTCGCTGGAGGGGGTCTCGTACCATTTTAAAAGTCCGAGAGCCAGATAGAGCGTGTTGGCTCCATTCTCTTCAATAGAGGTACGCGAAGACCGGTATAGATGGGTCAGTGCTTTGCCTAAATCGTTTTCGGATAGATAGAAACGTAGTCTTTTCTGTGAAAGTTCAGAGTTGACGAAACCAACTACAGGATCAGATTCCGGTATGGAGGAATAAATCCCGAAGTCCATTGCCGGACTCTCCCAATCGGCAGGACGGTGAAGGATGCGAAATTCTTCTCCGTCGGCCAATGCATCTTCCAGGCAGGATAGATTAGCCGGGATGAGTTGGAGCGTGTTTTTGGTGATCCGGATATTCAGCAGATTGTTGCGCAGACTTAAATCCAGCAACCGTCTTTCCCATAACAGTTGTTTGGTAATTACGGTCTGGGTTTCATTGCCTGACAAATCATACGGATTGATACTTTGCGGAGTGGCATGAACAGCACTTTTTGGAATGTCGGTCTCCTTTTCTTCCACTTCCCATACCTGCCCGTGCAGAATGCGTTGGGGGATGGGGCGGATGCCCGAATGTCTCGCTCTTTTCACATCTATGGCAAGAATGAAATTATTTCCATCCGCCAGCTTTCCGTTCGCTTGCTTCACTGCATCGTCGAAATCGGACGAATGTCCCATGTTCATGCAGGTCGTTTCGACTAACGTTATGTCGTAGATCCCCTCGGCAGTCCGTTTGGTCAACAGAGAGACATCGTCAATGGTAGGGTCAGGGAAAGTTTCCGGCACTAGCCAGGCTCCCGCAAAAGCATGCCCTTGAGTGATGATAATGAGTGCATTCAGTCCGATTGCCTCCAGGCAGGAAGCATAGAGTAAGGCCATATCCAGACAGGTTCCCAGTTTCTGTGCCATCACGGAGTTGGCTAGCCGGACACGCTGGCCATATTCCTCGAAGCTGGCGGGGATGGTGCTGTATATAATCTGTTGTTCCGTGATAGCCGTGTAGATGGCGGCCATCTGTTTCCTTACCCGGTCCGGAGTACGGCTTTGATATTCGTCGAGGGACGGATTATCAGTCCATTGCCCCAGGATGGAAGCGGCTCTCTTGATGATCGGCAGAATGGCTGTATGATTGGGGGTGATGAAAGCGGCCAGCATTTCGGGCAATACATTGATTCCTCCCCATTGGTCGTATGCCAGAATGTCGATAGGGTAGGTTTGGCTGAATACGGAAACTGCTTCGGAAGTAATTTCAATTTTCAGATTGCCGGATAAACGTTCGGTCAGCTGTGTGAAATAGTTGGCAGACAAAGTGAGGTTGAATGATGACAGACAGATCGAACTGTTTGCCGGAATCTGTTCCACAGCTATCGGAACGGCGTTTCCGAAAGTCGGCTCTGTTGTGATTTGTACCTGAATGTCCTTCAGTGGGGCAGGTGTCGTATTCTCAATAGAAAGCTGATGAATGACCGATGCACCGTTTTGTTGTATCGCAAAATTAATAAGCGGTAAATAGTCGCATTGCACCTTGACTTTGTCCAATCTCTCGTCCATGGCAAAAACTGTATAAATTAAAGATTGCAATATTACAAAAAATACGGATATAATTCTCTTTTCTTCTGCCATTCTTTTGTCAATCAAGAAAATATTTCTACCTTTGCGCCCGATTTATAGATAATATAATGTCTTATTTAATTAAAGTATTAAACAATTTATTTATTAATGGAAAACTTAAAGAACGTAGCTCCTATTGAAGATTTCAACTGGGATGCTTATGAAAATGGCGAATCAGTAACCAATGCAAGCCACGAAGAACTTGAAAAAGCTTACGACGGTACGCTTAACAAGGTGAACGACCGTGAGGTTGTTGACGGAACCGTAATCGCAATGAACAAGCGTGAAGTAGTTGTGAACATCGGTTACAAATCAGACGGTATCATCCCATTGAATGAATTCCGTTACAATCCGGATCTGAAGATCGGTGACACAGTAGAAGTGTACATCGAAAATCAGGAAGACAAAAAAGGACAGCTCGTTCTGTCACACAGAAAAGCCCGCGCTACTCGTTCTTGGGATCGCGTTAACGCTGCTCTGGAAAATGAAGAAATTATCAAGGGTTACATCAAGTGCCGCACGAAGGGTGGTATGATCGTAGACGTATTCGGAATCGAAGCATTCTTGCCGGGTTCTCAGATCGACGTTAAACCGATCCGCGACTATGATGTATTCGTTGGCAAAACAATGGAATTCAAAGTGGTTAAAATCAACCAGGAATTCAAAAACGTTGTTGTATCTCACAAGGCTCTTATCGAAGCTGAACTGGAACAACAGAAGAAAGAAATTATCGGTAAACTTGAAAAAGGACAGGTTCTTGAAGGAACTGTTAAAAATATCACATCTTACGGTGTATTCATCGACCTTGGTGGCGTAGACGGTTTGATCCATATCACTGACCTTTCTTGGGGACGTGTTAGCGATCCGAAAGAAGTGGTTGAACTGGATCAGAAGCTCAACGTTGTTATCCTTGACTTCGATGACGAAAAGAAACGTATCGCTCTTGGCTTGAAACAACTGACTCCGCACCCATGGGATGCTCTTGACACTGACTTGAAGGTAGGTGACAAGGTGAAAGGTAAAGTGGTTGTTATGGCTGACTACGGTGCATTCATCGAAATTGCTCCGGGCGTAGAAGGTTTGATCCACGTTTCAGAAATGTCTTGGAGCCAACACCTGCGTTCTGCACAGGATTTCATGAAGGTAGGCGACGAAGTAGAAGCTGTTGTATTGACACTTGACCGCGAAGAACGTAAGATGTCTTTGGGTATCAAACAACTGAAACAAGATCCATGGGAAACAATCGAAGAAAAGTATCCTGTAGGTTCTAAGCATACTGCAAAAGTTCGTAACTTCACTAACTTCGGTGTATTCGTAGAAATCGAAGAAGGTGTTGACGGCTTGATCCACATCTCTGACCTTTCTTGGACTAAGAAAGTAAAACACCCATCAGAATTTACTCAGATTGGTGCTGACATCGAAGTTCAGGTATTGGAAATCGACAAAGAAAACCGTCGTTTGAGCCTTGGCCACAAACAACTCGAAGAAAATCCTTGGGATGTATTCGAAACTGTGTTCACTGTAGGTTCTGTACACGAAGGTACAATCATCGAAATGTTGGATAAGGGTGCTGTTGTAGCTCTTCCTTACGGTGTAGAAGGTTTCGCAACTCCGAAACACCTTGTAAAAGAAGACGGTTCACAAGCACAGTTGGATGAGAAACTTGAATTCAAAGTGATCGAGTTCAACAAAGACGCTAAGAGAATCATTCTGTCTCACAGCCGTATCTTCGAAGATGTAGCTAAGGCTGAAGAAAGAGCAGAAAAGAAAGCTGCTTCTGGTGCTAAGAAGTCATCTTCCAGCAACAAGAGAGAAGATTCTCCGATGATCCAAAACCAAGCTGCTTCAACTACGCTGGGCGATATCGACGCTCTTGCTGCATTGAAAGAACAGTTGGAAGGAAAGAAATAATCTGAATAGAATATTTTCCAGTGAAAGGCGCTCCCGTTTGGGGGCGCTTTTTTTGTTCACCACAGAGGACACGGAGGACGCAGAGGGTAGGGAGGATATAGAGGACAGGAAGGATATGGAGAATACAGAGGATTGAAGGATTGATTTAACAAATTAGCGATGGTAATATATATTTATTTATATAAACTACCCTCTTCTCCTCCGCATCCTCTCCATATCCTCTTTACCCTCTGCGTCCTCTGTGTCCTCTGTGGTGAATAGAAAAAAAGTTTCTTCCTTTGCAAGATTAAATGTGAAATGTCCTATCTTTGCATACCATGGAGAAATTCGAGTTACATATATTGGGATGCGGCTCCGCTTTGCCTACCACGCGACATTTTGCGACCTCTCAAGTCGTGAATTTGCGTGAAAAGCTTTTTATGATTGATTGTGGTGAAGGGGCACAGATGCAGTTACGCCGTTCCCGGCTGAAATTTTCCCGGTTGAATCATATCTTTATCTCTCATTTACATGGTGACCACTGTTTCGGATTGCTGGGATTGATCTCTACATTCGGATTATTGGGGAGAACTGCCGATTTGCACATCCATTCTCCACGGGGATTGGAAGAGTTGTTTGCCCCGATGCTTGCTTTCTTTTGCAAGACACTGACTTACAAGGTATTCTTTCATGAATTTGAAACGAAGGAACCGGTGCTCATTTACGATGATCGTTCGGTGACTGTAACGACGATTCCCTTGAAACACCGTATTCCCTGTTGTGGTTTCCTTTTTGAAGAAAAACAGCGTCCTAATCATATCATCAGAGACATGGTAGACTTTTATAAAGTCCCGGTTTATGAGCTGAACCGCATCAAGAACGGAGCCGACTTTGTAACTCCCGAGGGAAAAGTAATACCTAATTTACGTTTAACCCGCCCTTCGGCTCCGGCGCGTAAATATGCTTATTGTTCCGATACAATCTATCGTCCGTCCCTTGCTGAACAGATTAAAAATGTAGATTTGCTTTTCCATGAGGCTACCTTTGCACAGACCGAGCAGGCACGCGCTAGGGAAACTTATCATACCACTGCTGCACAAGCTGCACAGCTTGCTGTGGATGCTAATGTGAGACAACTGGTGATCGGACATTTTTCCGCCCGTTATGAAGATGAATCTGTCTTACTTAATGAAGCGTCCGCCATTTTCCCACAAACCATTTTAGCGAAAGAAAATTTGTGTATTGACGTTGATGGAGGGACTTGTCTATGAAAAGTAGTCGATTGCTTTGGGGAGTAATCATCCTGTTCTTTGGTTGTTTGGCAGCCTGTAAAAAAGAGAAGCCTCAATCTCCAATACCCGACTCTTTGTCTTCCCTCAAGGAACTGTTCCATCCTGCTTATCAAATAAATGCAGACAGCATTCATCAGATGATCCGTTCCTGTTTGAACGAAAATCCGGTGACTGCGTGGGATTCGGTTTTGCTGGCTCATTATCAGGAGAAGGATGAATTCTTTTGGCTGAACGATTCTCTCATATCCGATAAACCAGCCATACAGGTGGCGGACTCGATGTTATTCTGGTTAGGAAATATTTCACAGCATGGAATTAATCCGAATTATTATCCTGTCGATAGTATTCGTGGAGAATTGCAACAGATACGTACCTTGAATCTGCGCGAAGGGAAGACGATGAACCGTCTGCTGGCAGACGTGGAATATCAGTTGACAGCCGCCTATCTTTCGTATGTGTGTCAATTGAAATTTGGATTCCTGCCTTCGGAACGCAGATGGAACGACTCGATAGACCACATTCCTCTGAAACATTGTGATACGGAGTTTGCAATGGCTGCCCTTGATTCTTTGCGTGCAAACCCTAACGCCGCTTTTCGTCGGGCGCAACCCTCTTCTCCGCTTTATCATAAGATGCAGGAAGAGTTGGTTCGTGTGAATGGCTGGGGAATGACAGATACTACGGATTATTATCGGGATCGGCTATTGGTAAACATGGAGCGGGCACGTTGGCAATATGCATTGGATAAAGGACAGAAATATGTGATAGCCAATGTGGCGGCATTTATGTTGCAGGCCGTCAACGAAGAAACGGACTCTATTCTGGAGATGCGTATTTGTGTGGGGACTGTGAAGAATAAAACTCCTCTATTGTCAAGCAGGATTTATTATATGGAACTGAATCCCTATTGGAATGTGCCTCAAAGCATTATCCGGAAAGAGATTATCCCTACTTACCGTAGAGATACGACATATTTTACCCGTAACCGCATGAAAGTGTACGATAAGAATGGTACGCAGGTAGATCCCCACAGTATTAAATGGGCGAAGTATGCAGGAAGTGGCGTACCTTATACGGTGAAACAGGACAATAAAACGGGGAATTCGTTGGGACGTATCATCTTCCGTTTTCCCAATCCTCATTCCGTATATCTGCATGACACTCCCTCCCGGTGGGCTTTTACACGGAATAATCGTGCGGTGAGTCACGGTTGTGTCCGTCTTCAAAAAGCCCTCGACTTTGCGTTTTTCCTGTTGAAAGAGCCGGATGAATTGTTGGAAGACCGTATTCGTATTGCAATGGATATCAAGCCGGTGAGCGAAGAGGGAAAGAAGCTGCCCATCAGTGTGGCTTATCGTGAATTGAAACATTATAGTTTGGAACAATATATACCTTTATTTATAGATTATCAGACGGTTTACCTGTCTGCCGATAATAAATTGAGGTATTGTGAGGACATTTATAAATATGATCCGTCCTTACTAGAGGCGATGAATAACCTGAATTTGAAACCATAAATAAACATACAGATACGAGAGATTATGACCCCTTATAACGAACGAGAAGTTCTGAAACTCCTTCAGGAGGAGAGTACACAGCGGAAAGGATTTGAAATGATTGTGGGGCAGTATAGCGAGCAATTGTATTGGCAAATCCGACGGATGGTACTGTCGCATGAGGATGCGAACGATCTCCTGCAAAACACTTTCATCAAGGCATGGACGAGTATTGATTATTTCCGTGCTGAGGCGAAGCTGTCAACCTGGCTCTATCGTATCGCGCTGAACGAGTGTCTTACCTTTCTGAATAAGCAGCGTGCCATGACTACCGTAGATATTGACGATCCCGAAGCAGTAGTTGTGCAAAGGCTGGAGAGTGACGCTTATTTTTCAGGCGACAAGATACAGATGTGCTTACAAAAAGCCTTGCAGACTTTGCCCGAAAAGCAGCGTATGGTGTTCAACCTGAAATATTATCAGGAAATGAAGTACGAAGAGATGTCGGAGATCTTCGGCACGTCGGTCGGTGCACTGAAAGCATCTTATCATCATGCGGTGAAGAAAATAGAGAAGTTTTTAGAAGAAATAGATTAAACCTTTTAAATGAGACACTGTCTAATGAAAAGAGAGGAGAAAAACGTATGAAAGAAGAAGATATTTTATTGAAGAAGCTTGGAAAGGAAAATTCCTTCAAAGTGCCCAATGGTTACTTTGAGAACCTGACTTCGGAGATAATGAATAAACTTCCTGAAAAAGAGAAAGTCGCTTTTAAGGAAGAACCTGTCAGCACATGGACAAGACTGAAACCATTGCTCTATATGGCAGCTATGTTTGTAGGGGCGGCCTTGATTATCCGGGTGGCGTCAACAGACCATAAGCCTGCTACGGCAGATGATGTAGCGGTGACAGAAGTAGATACTGAAGTAGTTGTATCTGACGAAATGATTGATGTAGCAGTGGATCGTGCCATGCTGGATGATTATTCGTTATATGTTTATTTGAGTGACGCAAGTGTAGAATGATTTATAAAAACTGATTGAATACAGAAAATGAAAAAACTAATCGCATGGATCGTTTTGTTGTGTGGCTTTATGCCTGTTCTTTGGGCTGCTGATGGATGTGATCAGCATTTATCCCGGGAGGAGTTCAGGGAAAAACAAAAAGCTTTCATTATCGAACAGGCTGGATTGAATAAAGAAGAAGCAGCCAAGTTCTTTCCCGTTTATTTTGAACTCCAGGATAAAAAGAAGAAACTGAATGATGAGTCATGGGATTTGATGCGCAAAGGCAAGGATGATAAAACAACGGAAGCTCAATATGCAGAAATCAACGAGAAAGTGGCCAACAACCGTATTGCTGCCGACCAGCTTGATAAAACTTATTTGGGTAAGTTTAAAAAGATTCTTTCAAGCAAGAAGATTTTTCTCGTGCAACGTGCAGAGATGCGTTTTCACCGTGAAATGATAAAAGGTATGAATCGTAGCAAAGACAAGGGAGACGATTCAAAGAAGAAATAAAGAAAAACAGAGCGTCTGATTCGTATGAACAGACGCTCTGTTTGAGTAAAATGGAGGCTCTGTCCGGTGGGAATAGAGCCTCAGTTTTTTTATGCCGGTAAGGAAGTTACAGTCCTTTTTTCTTTGCTTCATTCCAAATGGCATCCATCTCTTCGAGAGACATATCTTTCAGACTTTTTCCCTCCTTGATGGTGTGCTCTTCCAGATAATTGAAGCGGCGGATAAACTTCTGGTTGGTAAGTTCCAGTGCATTATCGGGATTGATTTTATAAAGGCGTGCCGCATTGATGAGGCTGAACATCACGTCGCCGAATTCAGCTTCCGCTTTCTCTTTATCCATGTTGGCTACTTCCTCCTGAAACTCACCGATTTCTTCTTTTACTTTATCCCAAACCTGTTCCCGTTCTTCCCAGTCGAAGCCTACGTTGCGGGCTTTGTCCTGAATACGGTAAGCCTTGATTAGTGAGGGTAGGGCAGCGGGCACACCGCTTAATACACTCTTGTTGCCATCTTTCTCTTTGAGTTTCAACTGTTCCCAGTTCTCGGAAACTTGTCCGGCTGTCTCTGCTTTCACCTCTCCGAACACATGCGGATGGCGGAAAATCAGCTTATCGCACAACTTGTCGCAAACATCTTTGATGTCAAAATCTCCTGTTTCCGAACCTATCTTGGCATAGAAAGCAACGTGCAATAATACGTCTCCCAATTCTTTGCAGATCTCTTTCTTGTCATCCCTCATCAGGGCATCGCAAAGTTCGTAAGTCTCTTCTATGGTGTTGGGACGCAGACTTTCATTTGTCTGTTTACGGTCCCAGGGACATTTAACACGCAGTTCGTCGAGAATGTCCAGGAAGCGTCCGAAGGCTTCCATCTGTTCTTGTCTGGTATGTGACATAAATCTATCTATTTAATTCATTTTTTTCCATTCCTGGTAAGAAATCAACAACCCTACTACTTCCGAGTAGTTTTGGCGGCCACTTTCTATCTTGTTTCCTTTCAAGTAAAGATCGTATATCCAATCCTGTACGGCTCCCACTACCGGGCTATACTTGGCAGCCCAATAGGCTTGATTATTCTTGGCTAATTCAATAATTTCCGGTCGGATGCGTTGAAAGAGTTTTGCATATTCTTCTTCTGAAAGTAATCTTTTTGCATTTCCCAATACATGCCCCAGTACAGAGAAATATCCGGAGAAACGGATACCCATTGCCTGTGAACGGGTGCAAACCTGATAGGCATAGAAATTGGCTTCGGCTTCGCTGGTGATACCTAACAGGTGGGCTAGTTCATGAGCATAAGTGGCGGGATAGTTGGCGGGAAGCAAATCTCCGTTAAGGGTGAATTCGCAGAAGAAAGGCCCCATGCTACCGGTTACTCCTACCATGGAAATGAATGGAGTAAACAACATGGTCTTTACTCTCGGATGATCATGTGGAGGTCGGTGCACGCCCAAGCTATCACTTAACTGATTATAGATTCGTACGGTTTCTTCCCGTATCAAATCCTGGTTGATACTATTTATAGGGGTATACGAACGATTTAATTGGGTGATATAGTCGTCAACGAACTCCTGAAAAATTTCGGGAGTGTAGGCTGTATACGGGATTTCAGTTCGTTGGTAAAAGTTCTTTTGAGAATAATTCAGTCCCCATGCCAGATAGAACCATACATAAATCCACAACAGATATTCGCCGTCGCGCAATAAAATTTTTTTCCAAGGCAACTTCTTGCGGAGACGGGCGTAAATAGGATAAATAATCACCCCCGTGATGCTAAGGAAGATGAATAAGTCTCCTATCGCAAAAGGAAATAAATTGGAAAAAAACGACAAAACGTAAGAGATAAAAGGATAGATTGTTTGCGAATAGATTGTTGCCAGAGCAGGAATCCATTGCGTTAGCCACACCAGGATTAAGATTGCTCCTAGGGCTAAATATCTTACATTTGGCTTCTTTTTCATCATTTGTCTAATATCAGTCAACAAAAATATGCATTAAATAGACGTCGCGCGAAAAAATACCTCTATATTTGCAAAAAATCTGTTAACAATGGCTTTATTACTTGTGTAATAGGAAAAGTCATTCAACATAAACCGGATAAAAGATGGCTACAAGTAGGAAGAAACACCCCGAGGGTGGTAAGATTTGAATTTAAATTATTAATTTTGCACCCGTTATTTTTAGAATATACATTATCATATATACATAAAACAATATGGAATTAGCAAGTAAGTACAATCCCGCTGACGTGGAGGGAAAATGGTACCAGTATTGGCTGGACCATCATTTATTCAGTTCGAAACCCGATGGCCGTGAACCTTACACCATCGTCATTCCGCCCCCGAACGTCACCGGTGTGTTGCACATGGGACACATGCTTAATAATACCATTCAGGATATTTTAGTTCGTCGTGCCCGTATGGAAGGCAAGAATGCCTGCTGGGTACCGGGAACTGACCATGCTTCTATTGCTACTGAAGCTAAAGTAGTAAACAAACTCGCCGCTCAAGGTATCAAGAAAACTGACCTGACTCGTGACGAATTCCTGAAACATGCCTGGGATTGGACAGACGAACACGGAGGTATCATCCTGAAACAGCTCCGCAAACTCGGTGCATCCTGCGACTGGGATCGTACTGCTTTCACTATGGACGAGAAACGTAGCGAAAGCGTAATCAAAGTGTTTGTAGACCTGTTCGAAAAAGGACTGATCTATCGTGGCGTCCGTATGGTAAACTGGGACCCGAAGGCATTGACCGCTCTTTCTGACGAGGAAGTGATCTACAAAGAAGAGCACGGAAAACTATATTACCTCCGCTATAAAGTGGAAGGTGATCCGGAAGGACGCTATGCCGTAGTGGCAACTACCCGCCCCGAAACAATCATGGGTGACACAGCGATGTGTATCAATCCGAACGACCCGAAAAACGAATGGCTGAAAGGCAAGAAAGTGATCGTTCCGCTGGTAAACCGCGCCATTCCTGTGATTGAAGATGATTATGTAGACATCGAATTTGGTACAGGTTGCCTGAAAGTGACTCCGGCTCATGACGTAAACGACTATATGCTGGGTGAAAAGTACAACTTGCCTAGCATTGATATCTTCAACGATAACGGTACATTGAGCGAAGCTGCCGGTATGTATATCGGTATGGATCGTTTCGACGTCCGTAAACAAATAGAGAAAGACCTCGAAGCTGCCGGACTGCTGGACAAGACAGAAGCCTATACAAATAAGGTAGGTTACTCGGAACGTACCAATGTAGTGATCGAACCGAAACTGTCTATGCAATGGTTCCTCAAGATGCAGCATTTTGCTGACATGGCATTGCCTCCGGTAATGAACGATGAACTGAAGTTCTATCCTGCAAAATACAAGAATACCTACCGTCACTGGATGGAGAACATCAAAGACTGGTGTATCAGCCGTCAGTTGTGGTGGGGACATCGCATTCCTGCTTACTTCCTTCCGGAGGGAGGTTATGTGGTAGCTGCTACAGCAGAAGAAGCATTGGCAAAAGCAAAAGAAAAGACTGGCAATGCTGCCCTGACAATGGAAGATCTCCGTCAGGACGAAGATTGTCTGGATACCTGGTTCTCTTCCTGGTTGTGGCCGATCTCTTTGTTTGACGGAATCAACAATCCGGGTAACGAAGAAATCAACTATTACTATCCGACCAGCGACCTTGTGACAGGACCGGATATTATCTTCTTCTGGGTAGCCCGTATGATTATGGCAGGCTACGAGTACGAAGGAAAGATGCCGTTTAAGAACGTTTACTTCACAGGTATCGTTCGTGATAAACTGGGACGTAAGATGTCCAAGTCACTCGGTAATTCTCCCGACCCGTTGGAGTTGATCGAGAAATACGGAGCCGATGGAGTACGTATGGGCATGATGCTTTCTGCTCCTGCCGGAAACGATATTCTTTTCGATGACGCACTTTGCGAACAGGGACGTAACTTCTGCAACAAGATATGGAATGCTTTCCGTCTGATTAAGGGCTGGACAAATGCCAAAGGCACTATTGAGATTCCTACCGATGCACATCTGGCAGTTCAGTGGTTTGACCAAAGACTGGATGCGGCAGCTGTTGAAGTGGCCGATCTCTTCTCTAAATATCGTTTGAGCGAAGCGTTGATGCTGGTTTACAAACTATTCTGGGATGAATTCTCTTCCTGGCTGTTGGAAATCGTGAAACCTGCTTATGGACAGCCTGTCAATGGCTTTGTTTATGATATGGTTCTTAGCTCTTTCGAGCGTCTGCTTGAATTGCTGCATCCTTTTATGCCATTTATCACAGAAGAACTGTGGCAACAATTGCGTGAGCGTGAACCGGGTGAAAGCCTGATGGTTACTCAACTGTTTGAACCGGTCGGAGCAAATGAACAGTTCCTGGCAGAGTTTGAAGTAGCTAAGGAAATCATCAGTAATGTCCGTAGCATCCGTTTGCAGAAGAACATTGCTCTGAAAGAAGAACTCGAATTGCAGGTTGTAGGTACTCATCCGGTGGAGAAATTGAATCCGGTGATTATCAAGATGTGTAACCTGTCTTCCGTAACAGTGGTAGAAAGCAAATCAGAAGGTGCTGCTTCTTTCATGATAGGAACGACCGAATTTGCCGTGCCATTGGGCAATAAGATTGACGTGGAAGCGGAAATCGCCCGTATGGAAGCCGAATTGAAGCATAAAGAAGGATTCTTGCAGGGAGTGATGAAGAAACTTAGCAACGAGAAATTCGTCAATAATGCTCCGGCGGCCGTTCTTGAACTGGAACGTAAGAAGCAGGCCGATGCGGAAAGTATCATCAAATCTTTGAAAGAAAGTATTGCGGCTTTGAAGAAATCATAGTCCTCTGATACTTAATTTTATATAATAAAGGGCATCTCAACTCGTTTTGGGATGCCTTTTTTTTGCGCTAAAAAAATTAATACTATCTTTGCTTTCGCTATTTATAGAATATCACAAATGAAACAACCGCTGCGGATCATCCCATTTTTCCTTGGATTATTCCTTTTCATTGAAGGATTCTTATCCCCTGCGTCAGCCCGAACCGAAAAAACAAATAAAGAAGTACTGGTTTTAAACTCGATTAATTTCAATCTGCCTTGGGCTAAAAACTTTTATTGGTGTCTTCATGATGCTCTTCAGAAACAGGGAATCTCTGTCAAAGCGGAGTCGCTTTCTGTACCTGCTTTGGAAAATGAGATGGAAGTGAATGCTCTGGTTACCCATTTGCGCCAGAAATATCCGACTCCTCCCACTGCGGTTGTGTTGATTGGAGATCCGGGATGGATAGTCTGCCGTGAATTGTTTGATGACGTATGGAAAGAAGTTCCGGTAATCGTGACAAATGCCCGCGACCATTTACCGGCTTCCCTTGAGGTCTTGTTATCTCACGTTCCGTTGACGGAAGCCAATACCCTTTCCGGTGATGAATGGAGGCGCGGATATAATATAACCATCTTGAAGCAACATTATTATGTAAAGGAGACAATCGACTTAATTTACAAACTGATACCTGATATGGAACGTCTGGCATTCATTTCGGACGATCGGTATATCAGTGAAGAAACTCGCAGAGATGTACAGGAAGCTGTAAAGGAGAACTTTCCGGACTTGCGTCTGGATTTACTTTCCACCACTCAGTTGTCTACGGAAATGTTGCTGGATACTTTACATGGTTATAAACCGAATACGGGGATCATTTATTATTCTTGGTTTGAATCACATAACAAAAATGACAATACCTATCTTTTCGATCATATTCAGGAGGTGATTGTCAATTTTACTCCGTCTCCATTGTTTTTACTTTCTCCCGAAGACTTGTCGAACAATACTTTTGCAGGAGGATATTACGTTTCGACAGAATCGTTCTGTAAATCTTTGTTGGAAATACTCGGTCGTATTTTGGATGGAGAGCAGGCACGTAATATTCCCGGTGAGGTGGGAGGACAAGGAAGTGCCAATCTCTGCTATCAAGTATTGAAATCCTACAATATACCTTCTTCCCGTTATCCGGACGATGCGGTATATGTCAATGAACCCAGGACTTTTTTCCAGCAGTATTATGTTCAAATCCTTTCCTGCTCTTTCTTTTTATTGATATTGATTGTTGCTATTGTATATTATATCAGCATTCTTCGGAAAGCATATAGTCGTCTGCATGAAGCGATGGAAAAAGCGGAGCAGGCTAATCAATTGAAATCCGCATTCCTGGCTAATATGAGTCATGAGATACGTACCCCCTTGAATGCTATTGTAGGGTTCTCGAATATGCTTCCTCATGTCGAAAACCGTGAAGAAATGTCCGAATATGCAGATCTTATTGAAACAAATACAGATTTATTGCTTCAGTTGATTAATGATATTCTGGATTTGTCGAAGATTGAAGCCGGTACATTCGATTTCTACCCTGCCTTGATTGATGTGAACCAGGCGCTTGAAGAAATCGAGCAGAGTATGCAGCTACGTCTGCGATACAATAATGTGACTTTCACATTTGCGGAAAGACTGCCCCAATGTACATTGTATACGGATAAGAACCGTTTGATTCAGTTACTTGCCAATTTCACTGTTAATGCCATTAAGTTTACAGAGGTGGGTACTATCCGTATGGGGTATCGTTTGCTCGATCCTGAAACGATTTATTTTTATGTGTCGGACACCGGCTGTGGAATGTCTCCTGAACAGTGTCTCCATGTATTCGAACGATTTGTGAAGTACAATTCCTTTGTGCAAGGTACCGGACTGGGACTTTCTATCTGCCATACGATTGTAGATCGTCTGGGAGGGAAAATAGGAGTGGAGTCGGAAGAAAACAAAGGATCTACTTTCTGGTTTACCTTACCTTATCGGCAGAATTAGTGCTTTACTTCTCTCCAATCTATCAGTAGATAAGTTGCTATGCTCTTATTGCAAACTTCCTTTCCCTTATTGGATAAGTTGTCTTTGACTAAGAAGAAACTATAAACGCAAGTTCTGATTATATAATTGCAAGTTGCATTTATATAACCGGAACTTGCAGTTTTATAAATGAAGCTTGCAATTATAGTTTTCTCTCGGTCAAAAAGAAGTTTGGCAGTAGGGAAATGTAAGTTTACCTCTAATACAACAGAAGTTATCTATTCGTACTTTAGTAAATAGATCGTAATAGATCAGTAAATAGATAGCTGGTTTATTTTAAGGAAATAGAATAGGTAGTAATAAAGGCAGATAATCCTTTAAATCTACACGTAGTTGCTTTAATGCTTGTTGAATGCGGTAATCTACTGTTTTGGGAGATACTCCCAAAATCTCAGCTATTTCTTTATAACTCATATCCCGGAACCGATGCATCACAAAAGCTTCCCGGTAACTTTCCGGCAATGTGGCAATGGCATTTTTGATACGTTGTGTCAACTCTTCGACTTGATAAAGATCCGTATCTTGTAGCATTTCCTGCATCTCTTCATAAAATCGAGTGTCGGCACGTTGGGTGGCATCAATATGTGCAAGCTTGTTCAGAGCTTTGCGGTATATCATTTTAAAGAGGTATGAACTAAGCGAGGTTTCGATAATCAGATTTTCTCTGTTTTCCCAAATCCATAAAAGAGAATCCTGCACAATTTCTTCCGCATCTTCCAGATCGACGAAGCGATGGCCGTAGGCGCACAGTGCCGGATAATATCTCCGAAACAGTGCATCAAATGCCTTTTGGTCTCCCTGTTGTATGGCAGATAATAGGAAATTGTTGTCTGACAGGTGAATTTCTTTCATGCATTAGTTCGATATTTCACTGCAAATATAGCTTTTTTATAAGAAAACAAAGATTTTCTGAAAAAAAATGAGATTTGGTTTAGGAATCTCTAAAGTCTCCCTTGTCTTATAGTAAAAGGCAATAAAATACGAATATGGATAAGACTGATAAAAATACAATAGAAGAATTGCTTCCCCGTTATTGTGAGGGACTGGCAACGGAAGAAGAGCGTCTGCAAGTTGAGACGTGGATGGATGAATCGGAAGAAAACCGACGGATGGCCAAACAAATACATGCTCTCTATCTTGCCACAGATACCGTTCACATCATGACGAAAGTCGACACAGAGAAAGCATTGACAAAGGTGAAAAGTAGAATGACAGGTAACAGACAAAGGAAAACGACATGGTGGGAATGGGCGCAACGTGCGGCAGCAGTGCTGTTCATTCCACTTCTCGTTACTCTGATGGTACAACACTGGGGAGGAAGCGAACAGGAACTGGCACAAATCATGGAAGTGAAGACGAATCCAGGAATGATGACTTCTTTGACATTGCCCGATGGCACATTGGTTTTCCTGAATTCCGAATCTACCTTAAGTTATCCCTCACGCTTCGATAGCGACACGAGAAATGTAACATTGCAGGGAGAAGCTTATTTTGAAGTAGCCAAGAATCCGGAAAAGAAATTTATAGTCTCTACTTCCCACCAGTCACAGATCGAGGTATTGGGAACTCATTTTAATGTAGAGGCTTATGAAAAAGAAGACCGGATTGCAGCAACATTGGTTGAAGGAAAGATAGGTTTTATTTATTCATCTGACAATGGTTCGAAAAAAGTACTGATGGATCCCGGACAGAAATTGGTCTATGATACAAGAGACAGTAAAGTACAGCTTTATGCCACCTCCGGCGAGTCGGAAATAGCATGGAAAGAGGGAAAGATTATATTCAAGAATACTCCTCTCAAAGAGGGATTGCGAATGTTGGAGAAGCGGTATAACGTGGAATTCATTATTAAAAACGACCGTTTGAAAGGAGACTCATTTACAGGTACGTTTACTAATCAACGCTTGGAGCGTATTCTGGAATATTTCCAGCTTTCTTCTCAAATCCGTTGGCGTTATCTTGATTCGCCGGATATAAAAGATGAAAAGAGTAAAATTGAAATATATTGATTGATTAACCTTAAAAACAAAAATGCAATGAAAGACAGATCCCCTTAAACAAAAACATACGGGAGGATATTGGCGTATCTCCCCGTATGGAAATCGGTAAATCTTTTTGATGCTTGTTTGGCGACAAGCTTAGATAAACTTTTTATTAACTTTAAGTCATTACAAATTTATGCAAAATTATTTTAGCATCCAATTTTTGTGGGTGGTAAAGTCACTTTGGCTAACCTCAAAAAAAATCCCATTATCTATGAGACTATTGGTTTTGTTCTTTGTATGTTCTATCGGATTGAGCTATGCAGCCGATAGTTACGCTCAAAAGGCTTTAATCAGTATTGATGTACGTAATCAGCGAGTGGAGGACATTTTGAAAGAGATTGAAGCGCAGTCTGATTTCGATTTTTTCTTCAATAATAAGCATGTCGATTTGAATCGTCGCGTATCAGTTTCCGCTGATAAAAGCAACATTTTTAGTGTGTTGAAAGAAATCTTTTCCGGTACTAATGTAAAATATTCGGTACTGGACAAGAAGATAATATTATCCATCGAGGCACAGTCTCCGGAACAAGAAAAGAAAATAACCATATCCGGTACTATATCAGATGCACAGGGGGAACCGATTATCGGGGCCAGTGTGTTAGAAAAAGGAGTACAGGGTAACGGTACGATAACAGATATTGACGGGAATTTCAAACTCTCCGTTTCTTCATCGAAGGCACAGCTCGATATCTCCTATATCGGCTATCAGTCGCAGACGGTTGCTGTACAACCCGGAAAAAACATGAGAATCACTTTGCAGGAAGATTCCAAACAACTCGACGAAGTGGTAGTGGTGGGTTACGGTACACAGAGCAAGAAGACATTGACCGGTGCCGTTTCTATGGTAAACATGGGAGATGTGGAGATGAATACCGTACCGAATGTATCTCGTGCGTTGGCAGGTAAAGCAGCAGGATTCCGTGTGAACCAGGTTTCTGCGCAGCCGGGCGGTGAAGCGAAATTCCGTATTCGTGGAGAGGCGTCTACAGGTGCTGGTAATGAACCTTTATTTGTAATCGACGGCTTCCCGGTATCTTCTACTTCCAATTTAAGTTCGGGTAATGGTTTCTACGAATCGGGTAATATCGATAATGTACTGGAATCATTGAATCCGGATGACATTGAATCCATTTCTGTGTTGAAAGATGCTGCTTCTACGGCTATTTATGGTGCGCGTGCCGGACATGGAGTTGTTTTGATTACCACCAAACGCGGTAAGAGTCAGAAGCCCAGAGTGACTTATTCCGGTATGGGATCGGTGCAGGTAGCCCGTTCCAACTATAAGATGCTTGATACCCGTATGTATATGGATATGTATAATAAACAGATGTATGAAGAGTGGTTAAAGTTGAACGGAATGGGTATCTATGAAGGATATGTTGAAAAGCAGGACACTCCGCCTACTCAATATAAACCCACTTTCAATAATGATGAAATATTGACAGCTAGCGGTACCGATTGGTTGGATGCGGTGATGCGCAATGGATATACGCAACAGCACAATCTTTCTGTGAATGGTGGTACGGAGAAAACCCGTTATCTGGCTTCTGTCAACTATATGAATCAGGAGGGTATTGTCAAGAATAATGGTGTCAGCCGTTTTTCTGCCCGTTTGAATCTGGATCAGGAATTGAGTGAATATGTTTCTTTCGGACTGACTGCTACTTACTCACAGAATAAGTATGATAATGTTCCGCTGGGAGACAATGCCAATGAATATTCCGGTGTATTGACCGGTGCTATCCAGTCCAATCCTACTATTCCTATCTATGATTCTGAAGGAAATTATTATATTGATCCGAAACGTCCTTTTGTTGCAAATCCGGTGTCTCTGTTGGATATAAAGGATAACACTGTAAAAGACCGGATCATAGGCTCTGCATTCGTATCCGTGAAACCTTTGAAAGAATTGGAAGTGAAGTTGCAGTTAGGCGTCGACCGTAGTTTCCAGAAACGTTCCAGCTATTTGCCTAAAACAACTTTGCAGGGAAAGACCAAAAACGGAAGAGCGGATATTTCGCAGGAAACAAGTACTACCTATCTGATGGAGCTGACAGCACAATATTCCAAGAGTTTTGGTGATCATAACGTGAAAGCTATTGGTGGTTATTCATTCCAGAAATTTAAGAATGATGGATTGAGTGCCGGAAATGAAGACTTTCTTGTAGATGGTTTCGGATATAATAGTTTGGGTTCAGGTAATTACAAGAAACCTTCTGTAGGTTCATGGGCTTCTATTAACAGTATTGCTTCTCTGTTTGCCCGTGCCAATTACTCGTATAAAGGCAGATATTTACTGGAAGCTACAGTTCGTGCTGATGCTGCTTCCAATTTCGCCCCGGAAAATCGTTGGGGGTATTTCCCGTCCATATCAGCCGGTTGGATGATCAGTGAAGAAAAGTTCATGAAGGGAGCTTCAAACTGGTTGTCTATGTTGAAGTTAAGAACTTCTTACGGACAGACAGGTAACTCTAATGTCGGTTATCGCATTTACGACTATTATGAAGTGGGAAGAAGTGCTATTATCGGAGGTGCAGAATCAACAGGAGTATATGCTTCGGATTTGGGTAACAGGAGCCTGACTTGGGAAACGACCACGGAATTTAATGTAGGTGTGGATCTAGGCATACTCAACAACCGGTTTAAGTTGACAGCCGAATACTTCAAACGTAAGATTACAGACTTGTTGGTGACAAATAAACCATTGCCTTTTTATAATGAGATAAATAAAATAGCGGGTAATATAGGATCAACACAAAGTCAGGGTGTGGAAATCACAGTGAATACGGTGAATATCGTTACTAAAGATTTTGAATGGGATACGACATTAACCTTGTCACATTACAATGACCGTTGGCTGACACGTGACCCGAACTGGAAACCCAAACCTTATGAAAAAGAAAATGATCCGATTCGTGCATGGTGGGAATATGAAGCGCTTGGTATCCTGCAACCGGGAGAAAAAGTTCCGGACGCTCAAAAAGACTTGGTTCCGGGTATGATGAAACTGAAAGACCGCGATGGAAACGGAGTATTGGGAGATGAGGATAAAGTATATATGGGTAATGGTGACCCCAAAATAATCTACGGTCTGAACAACTCGTTCAGATATAAGAACTTTGACTTGAATATCTATTTCTATGGAGAAGCCGGCAGAAAGAGAGGAGCCAGTTATTATGAGGGCTGGACACGTATGGACAATGGTATCAATGTTTCTACTTATGCCCTGAAAGCTTTCAATAGCAATAACCTGACAGCCACTGATCCGACATTCGTCAGAGGTGGAAGCGGATGGGGTGACTATTATGTGAAATCTATCTATTATGTTCGTTGTGGAAGCATTACATTGGGATATAAAGTGCCTGTCAGCCAGAAGATTGCCAAGAATCTTCGTGTATATGTAGACGTGAACAATCCGTTTGTGATTACTAACTGGACAGGTCTGGACCCGGAAACGGACAACGGGACCTATGCATATCCGAATGTAACCTCGTATAATTTTGGTGTATCAATATCTTTCTAATAAGTGATGAATATGAAAAAGACAATTTATACTGCAATAGCAACTCTCTTGTTCCTCATTTCGTCTTGTACGCTGGAGCAGGAAGTATATAATAAAATTAATCCGGGAATGTTTCCCCAAAATGCTGAAGACGTAAATGCTTTGGTCAATTCGAGTGCTTATTATGTGTTCTCTCCGTGGGGGATCTTTGAAGTAGCGGCAGGCTATGTGACGACTTCGGAAATGGTAACCGATTATGTGGAAAACACTTGGGGATGGACTACCGTATACAATTCGTATGAAGCTAATGACTGGCATATCGACGGTGACTATCGTCGTGTGTATGACTATTCCCAGTATTTGGCTTCCATGACTTTGACAATGGATCGCATCAAGGACGTGAATATGGATGAAACCTTGAAAGCTCGCTATATGGCGGAATTGAAATGCGGACGTGGTTTCCTGGCTTTCCTGATGTATGATATGTACGGTCCGATACCTATCGCTGATCTGGAGACTTTGCAAAAACCGGAAGCGGAGATTGTTATTCCACGTTTGTCGGAAGAAGCCATGCGTGAATACATTGTTTCCAACTTGAAAGATGCAGCTAATGTGTTGCCTTATAAGTATGAAGATACAAATTACGGACGTTTCACCAAAGGATTGGCCAATACATTATTGCTGAAATTCTACATGATGACTAAGCAATGGGATGAGGCGGAGAAAATAGGACGTGAATTGACAAAACCGGAATATGGTTATAAATTGGTAGACGATTATAACTCTCTGTTCTCTTTATCTGGTGAAAAGAATTCGGAAGTCATATTCTCATGTGTGGCCGAGGCCGGTGTGATGGAACAGAAATGGTTCGCTCACGTACTGACTTCAGACTATCCTCTTCCAGCCGGAATGTCGGTAACTGCCTGGGGAGGGTATAAAATTTCCTGGCCTGCATACGAATCGTATGATCCAAAAGACAAGAGACGCGAAAGAATTATTGGTGAATATACAGGTACGGAGGGCGTACACCATAGCCGGGCGCTTGACCGTGACGGTGGTACGACAGGTATACTTTTCTACGGTGCAATTCCGGTGAAATATAAAATTGAGGGTGTAATAGGAGAGAAGTGCGAAATAGATATGCCCATCTATCGTTATGCGGATGTATTGACTTTACTTTCGGAAGCTATCGTTCGCAATGGAAACAGTATCACTCAAGAGGCGATTGGCCTGTTGAATCAGGTGCGGGTTACTCATGGTGGATTGAAAGCTTATCAATTGAGTGATTTCTCATCAGTAGAAGATTTTCTGGATAAACTATTGGAAGAACGTGGACATGAATTCTATTTTGAAGGAGTGCGCCGTCAGGATTTGATCCGCCATGGAAAATTTATTGAAGCAGCACTTGCCAAAGCAAGATTTGCCGGACAGCCGACAGGTAAAATAGAAACGAAAGTGGATGGACAATATAAATATGAGAAATTTCCGTTGCCTACTCATCTGATTACTGAAGGTCAAGGCATTATAATTCAAAATCCCGGTTACTAAAAAACAGATAGCATTATGAAACATTTATTATATAGTCTATTAGGAATATTGTTGCTTGCCGGATGTAAGGAAGACAAGTACAATGTGATCATTCCGATGTCGGATATTTACTTGAGCACACCTCAAGATGGAGCGATCATTGATTTGAATGATTTATCGATTGAGAAATATAGTTTCTCTTGGGAGAAGCCTCTGGAAAATGGAGCAAAGCTGCTTATTTGTGCTGACAGGAAATTCAAAGAACCGGTGATAATTGATGCAGGAAAATCGACTTCTGTTACGATATCTGCATTGACTGCCGATCAGAGTTTTTCTCAATTGGGAATTAAAGCGGGACAGGAAGCAATACTGTATTGGACGGTCAAAGAAACAGGTAATATAACCGCAGCAGCTTCGGAAGCACGCACCATTCGGGTGAAACGTATGACTAGCAAATTAGTGCAGCCGGAAGATTTGACTAAGATTTCCTTGGCTGAAAATGCCCCGGAGACTGCTGTGCAATTTGAATGGAATACCCAGGAATGGCTTGAATCCACCTCGTACTCGCTTTGTTTCTCACTGGATCCCGAAATGATACAGACGGTTGCCGAACAGAGTGTGGGAGTTGTGAATGGTAAAGCATCATTGACTCATGAAGAACTTCAGGCACTGCTCGATAAACTTTCCATCAAACGTTGGACTTCCAATTCTGTGTATTGGAATGTGAAGACTGATGATGGGCAATGGGTATCGCGTTCTTCCGGAGTATTGAATATGACAGAAATGATGCGCTTCGTCGATGTTCGTGGAGATGAAAAGATTACTTACCGTGTTGTTCGTATATTTTATAGTGATAAAACGTCATTGGTTTGGTTGGCGGATAACCTGCGTGCGACTAAATATGCTGATGGTACAGATATTGAAGCGAATAATTTCAAAAATACACCTGCGTCGCTCGGAGAAGGTAGAGTGAAAGCCTATGGAGTGCATTATCATTACGATATTCGTGATAAGATAGCACCTAAGGGATGGCGTTTGCCGACCATACAGGAATATAAGAATTTGTTTGCGGAAGCCGGAACTGCCGAAGGTCAATGGAATGTATTGAAAGATCCTGAATATTATGAATCAGTAAAAGGACAGGCGCATTTGAACGACTGGAAATTCAATTTGTGTGCTTCCGGTCAATGGAGCGGTGATGCAATCACTAATCATACCGGACCGTATTCTTATCTGTTGGTCACTGATGATATGTCTCATCAATGTATTCTTCATGATGGAGGAGCAACATTGTGGAGTCCTTGGACAACCGGTGCTCCTGCACGTTTTATCTACAATGAAAATTAATCGGGTGAAAATTAAAAGTATATCAATCATGTTAATCAATATAATGAAAACTATGACCATATTATCTACCTTATTATTAGGTATTATGTGTAGCTTTTGTTCTGATACAATAGATGTATATGCGGGACAATATGGAGAAGAAGACGGAACGAGTGAACCGGAAACTCCGGAGGTAACAGGAAATATTGTACCGATCGAGTCGCTTAGGAATCCTGATAGGGGATTCCACTTGGAATGTAATTTGCTTGCCGACCAAATGAAAAGTCCATATAATGATTATGAGGTTTATGGCAATGATTTGTATACGAAGAAAGTAGAGCAATTTGATGCAAAGGACGATAACCTGACTCTTGTGCAGCAATATATCTACTTAACTAACTGGGTGAGTAAGGATCTGGATGCTGAAGCTCTGTCAAATATCCGCAAGATATTCGAATTGATGAAAGCGCAGGGATATAAAGCCATTCTTCGTTTTGCATACAATCACGCCGGACTGAATACTTCCGGTGGCGAATCCAAACAATGGATTCTCCGGCACATCGAACAACTGACTCCTCTGTTGAATGAATACATTGGACAAATTGCTACCATGCAGGTGGGGTTTATCGGTGCTTGGGGAGAGTGGCATACTTCTCCGTTGATGAATGACCAGAGTGCGAAGAATGCAATCGTCAGTGCTTTATTGAGAGCCTTACCTTCACCTTATTGTGTAGAAATGCGTTATCCGAATCATAAGAAAGCGTTGACACTGGAACAGGAAGGATCTCGTGGACGCATCGGATATGCGAATGATTATTTTACAGCCGGCGAACATCCGCTTGCACCGGGCAATGACTTTGTTCCTAATACGGATGACTACAAGCAGATAACGGAAGAGGTGAAAGCGAACAATTTCTATATGAGCGGTGAGATCCCTTATAATGAGGATACAGAATGGGGATTGGCAGCGTTGATTAGTCCGATAAAATCATTGCGTATTTTGCGCGAACACCGTTACTCGGCATTTGATGTGACACAAAACTTTGATTTGAATATCATGAGTTGGAAACGGGTAAAAGTAAATCCCGCTTTATTAAATGATAATCATATTCTGTTCGATGAGAGTTACTTCAAAGATGAGGAGGGCAATGATGTTGTTCGTTCATTCTATGATTTTGTCCGCGACCATTTGGGCTATCGTCTGAATCTCCAAAGTGAATCGAAAGTAGAAGCAAAAGGTGGAAATCTGGAATATGATCTGACGATTACGAATACCGGTTTTGCTACGGTGATTAATCCGAAAGAGGTATATCTCGTACTGGTTTCCGAAAGCGGTCAGGTAGTGAAAGAATTTAAACTGGATGTGGATCCTAAGACTTGGATTCCGTCTACTGATCAGGAACCGAATCAGGCTGCGAAATACACTATCAAAGGAAGTGTGGCAGCCGGTGTGAGCGGGACTTATAAAGTAGGAATCTGGATGCCGGAAAAAGTAGCCGATTGGAAATACAATTCGGTATATGCCATTAAGTTTGCTCAAACAGAAAATGTGACTCATTGGTATGATGATGCAAAAAAATACGCTGTAAACCTGTTCGGAACAGTTACATTCTAAAAATAAATTGATGAATACTTCCGACCGTATGGAATGGATTTCATGTTGCGGTCGGAGTATTCGGAATTCACATCTTATTTGAATGAAGATGAACAAAAATCATAAAACCGTACTTGTTATACTTAACATCATAGTATCATTTCTAATTTCATCCTGTTCCTCCCCCAAGGAACAGGTTAGAATAGGAAATGGTACTTTTACTATCGAGGGAAAGGATATCCAGTTGATTTGTGGAGAAATGCACTATCCCCGCATTCCGCACGAGTATTGGCGTGACCGCCTGAAGAGAGCGCGTGCGATGGGTCTGAATACAGTGTCTGCCTACGTCTTTTGGAACTTCCATGAACGTCAGCCGGGAGAATTTGACTTTAGCGGACAGGCTGATATTGCAGAATTTATCCGTACGGCACAGGAAGAGGGACTGTATGTGATTCTTCGTCCCGGTCCGTATGTATGTGCAGAATGGGATTTCGGAGGTTACCCGTCGTGGCTGCTGAAAGAAAAGGATCTGACTTATCGTAGTAAAGATCCGCGTTTCCTGTCCTATTGTGAACGATATATCAAAGAACTTGGCAAACAACTGTCTCCTTTGACCATCAATAATGGAGGTAATATTATTATGGTGCAGGTGGAGAATGAATATGGATCGTATGCAGCGGATAAAGAGTATCTTGCCGCTATCCGCGATATGATTAAAGAAGCAGGATTCAATGTTCCGCTATTTACCTGCGACGGTGGTGGACAGGTGGAAGCCGGACATGTTGAGGGCGCACTGCCTACATTGAACGGAGTGTTTGGTGAAGATATATTCAAAGTGATAGATAAGTACCAAAAGGGCGGTCCCTATTTTGTAGCGGAGTTTTATCCGGCCTGGTTTGACGAGTGGGGCAGACGACATTCTTCTGTTGCTTATGAACGTCCTGCCGAACAGCTGGACTGGATGTTGAGCCATGGTGTTTCTGTCAGCATGTATATGTTCCATGGAGGTACAAACTTTGAGTATACCAATGGAGCCAATACCGGAGGCGGTTATCAGCCCCAGCCCACAAGCTATGATTATGACGCTCCCTTGGGTGAATGGGGAAATTGTTATCCCAAATATCATGCATTCAGGGAAGTGATTCAGAAATACCTGCCTGCGGGAACAGTACTGCCGGAGGTTCCGGCAGATAATCCGACTACCACTTTTGCAACAGTCGAATTAAAGGAAAGTGCTCCATTAAGGACTGCATTTCATCAGACTATCCAGTCGGAAAATGTGCTGTCGATGGAAGATTTGGGGGTTGATTTCGGATATATTCATTATCAGACAACACTCCCCAAAGCGGGAAAACAGAAACTTGTCATACAGGATTTGCGTGACTATGCTGTGATCCTGATAGATGGTAAGCAGGTAGCCAGTCTGGATCGTCGTTACAATCAGAACAGTGTGACCTTGGATGTGCCGAAGACACCTGCCACACTGGAGATTCTGGTAGAAAATACCGGACGCGTCAACTACGGCCCCGATATACTGTTTAACCGGAAAGGTATCACCAGCCAAGTTTTGTGGGGAAATGAAAAGTTGACCGGATGGTCTATTACTCCATTGCCTCTGTATAAAGAAAAAGTTTCGGAAATGGAGTTTGGCGAAACCATCAAAGGCGTTCCCGCTTTCCATAAAGGAACGTTTACAGTAGAGAAGAAAGGTGACTGCTTTGTGGATATGAGTCAATGGGGCAAAGGTGCTGTCTGGGTAAATGGCAAATCTCTGGGACGTTTCTGGAATATCGGCCCTCAACAAACACTCTATCTGCCCGCTCCATGGCTGAAAGAGGGAGAAAACGAAATTGTAGTGTTTGAAATGGAAGATACGGGTAAGCGTGTTTTGCAAGGATTGAATCAACCCATTCTGGATAGTCTGGGTATTGATAAGAATTATCAGAAAGGCCAGCGTCGTGCAGTGGCAGGCACTCCGATTCTGGAAGACGGTGATCTTGCATTAAAAACTACTTTGCAGGAGACTAATGAGTGGCAGTCATTCGATTTACCGGTTGCGACTACTCTCCGCCATTTCTGTATAGAGACTCTGTCTTCCTACACAGAGGATAATCAGGCCTGCATTTCGGAAGTGGAACTGATAGATGATAAGGGACAGCCGATTGACAAAACTAAATGGGAAGTCGTTTATGTAAGCAGCGAACAAGCTGATAAGAACTTGGGAATAGCGGAAAACCTGTTTGATGGAGATATCTCTTCTTTTTGGCATACGGATGCGGCTATGGAACCTAATCATCCTCACCGGGTTATTATAGATCTGAAAGAAATTTATAAGGTTTCGGCTTTTCGCGTGAAAGTTCGTAAAGGTTCATTCTTGTCAGGAAAGGTGAAAGATATAAATGTATATGGCCGTCCACAATTCTTCTTATTTCATTGAATAAAACGTAGTAAATAGATATAAAATGCGACTCTTAATTATTATATTTGATAAATTGTAAATAAAGCTATGTATACACGTCTTTTATTCATTCTATTATTGGGGGCTACATGGATATGTAGCTGCCAAACCGAACAGTCGCCTGTCAATGCATTGGCAGATCGTGTGACGGAGGGTACTTCGAAAGATCGTATTCTTTTTCGGATGATTGCTGATGAAAACAATCCGTTAAGAGATTATTTTGAAATATCTTCTGAAGAGGGTAAAGTGCTGATAACCGGAAACTCTGATTTGTCTCTGGCTACGGGGTTGAACTGGTATCTGAAATATGTAGCCGGTATTCATCTTTCCTGGAATAATCTTTCGCAGAAGTTACCGGAAATACTACCGCTTCCACAGGAAAAGATACGTAAGGAAACATCCATGCAGGACAGATATTATCTGAACTATTGTACCTATTCTTATTCCATGGCTTTCTGGGATTGGGAGCGTTGGGAAAAAGAAATAGACTGGATGGCAATGCATGGCATCAATATGCCTTTGAGCATCACCGGAATGGAGGTGGTCTGGTACAATTTGCTGAAACGTTTGGGATACACAACAGAAGAAGTTAATGAATTTATTTCCGGCCCGGCCTTTATGGCTTGGTGGCAAATGAATAATCTCGAGGGTTGGGGCGGACCGAACCCCGATAGCTGGTATCAGCAACAAGAAGCGCTTCAGAAGAAGATCGTAGCCCGCATGCGGGAGTTGGGTATTGAACCCGTATTCCCCGGATATGCTGGAATGGTTCCCCGTAACATTGGTGAAAAGCTGGGTTATCAGATCGCTGATCCCGGTAAATGGTGCGGTTTCCCCCGTCCGGCTTTCCTTTCTACGGAAGATGAACATTTCGATTCTTTTGCCGCTATGTATTATGAGGAATTGGAGAAACTCTATGGAAAAGCCAACTATTACAGTATGGACCCATTCCATGAGGGAGGCAACACGGAAGGAGTCGACTTGGCGAAAACGGGTGCTTCCATTATGGCAGCCATGAAGAAAGCCAATCCGAAGGCTGTTTGGATCATTCAAGCCTGGCAGGCAAATCCTCGGGAAGAAATGATTGCTTCTCTTAATCAGGGAGATTTGCTCGTTTTAGATTTATATAGCGAGAAACGTCCCCAATGGGGAGATCCGGACTCCATGTGGTATCGGGAAAAAGGCTTTGGCAAACACGACTGGCTCTATTGTATGTTGCTGAATTTTGGAGGTAATGTCGGCTTGCACGGCCGGATGAATCAGTTGGTGAACGGGTATTATGATGCTTGTGCACACACTAACGGGAAAACGTTGCATGGAGTAGGAGCAACCCCGGAGGGCATAGAGAATAATCCGGTGATGTTCGAACTCCTTTACGAACTTCCTTGGCGTGAAGAGCGCTTTTCTTCCGATGAATGGTTGCAGACTTACTTGAAAGCTCGTTATGGCAGAGAAGTTTCACCGGAAATAATGGAGGCCTGGCGTGCATTGGAACACACCGTTTACAATGCTCCGAAAGATTATCAGGGTGAAGGAACGATTGAGTCTTTGTTATGTGCCCGTCCGGGTTTCCATCTGGATAGAACTTCCACTTGGGGATATTCCAAACTATTTTATGCTCCGGATTCTACAGCAAAGGCAGCCCGGCTATTTACTTCCGTTGCCGACCAGTATAAAGGAAACAATAATTTTGAATATGACTTGGTAGACATCGTACGTCAGAGTAATGCTGATAAAGGAAATGTGTTACTTGCAGAAATATCACATAGCTATGACCGAAAGGACAAAGAGAATTTCCGTAGACAAACACAGCAATTCCTGGACTTGATATTGGCACAGGATCATTTGTTATCTACCCGGAAAGAATTTTCCGTTTCCTCTTGGTTGAATGCAGCTCGTTCTTTGGGAACTACAGAAGAAGAAAAGCGATTGTACGAATGGAATGCTTCCGCATTAATCACAGTCTGGGGAGATAGCATTGCTGCCAATCAAGGCGGACTACATGATTATTCGCATCGGGAATGGAGCGGACTCTTGAAAGACTTGTATTATCAGCGTTGGAAAGCCTTCTTTGAGCAGAAACAGGCGGAGCTGGACGGGAAGCCTGCAGGACAGGAAATAAACTTCTATGGGATGGAGAAAGCCTGGGCAGAGAAGAGTAAGGCACGGACATTGAAGAACTAAATAATTGAATAGAAATGCAAATGTTATAGCCGGGTATGAAATATGTCCGGCTATAACATTTGCATTAGAACTTTTTATAAGGAATCTCAAGTTTCATTGCTGAAAGGTAGATATATAAAATTATCGGAAGCAATAAAGGATATATCCTGATTGCTTCCGATTATCTTTTTATATGGATCTTGAAGATCTCTATTAAAAAAAGAACGGTATTTTATTTCTCCAACAATTCTTCTTTATTTTTCCAACAAATCCTTTAAGAAGTCATCCAACTCCTTATCCAGCCCTTTCAGCAATTCATCATTTACCAGTATGGTGTCGTCATCAATCAACAACAATTCTGCTACGGTTTCTTTCTCTTCATCTACCAAGACGAAAGAATAAGGTTTTAGAATAGTCACTTTGTCGAAATCTCCGGCATCCTTCATTCTGCAAAGAATGTTGCGAAGAGAAGGTTCCACGTTTTCAAGGAAATCATCCCCTTCATAAGTAGCCCATTCTTCGATCATGATGTTTGCCAGTTCTTCATCATCATCGTTGTAAATATTAAGTTGTCCCGATGCCTGATCCGGTTGGAGATGGATATCGGTTACGACTGTTTGTTCACAGCTACATGCATATTTAGCGACTACCTTTTGGATAGCCGATTCGATAATAGATAATGATTGTTGGCTCAATTTCATGGGTTCCTTCTTTTTATAAGTTCAAAGGTATAAAAAAAATAAGATTTGATACACAATTTCCTTAAAAATCATCATTAAATCGGCTCATTTGCAATTTTAACTTGGGTAATTGAGCATTTCTCTCCTTTAATTCAGCTAAATACAAGGTAGTAAGATAATAATTCGGCACGTCATCAATGGTAGCTTGAGGACTATCTGTGATGTTCTTTTTATCTATTTTCTTGGCTAGTTGTTGGGCCTTTTCTGCCCATTCTTCCGCTTTAGCCAAACTATCTTTCATTTCGTAGTAAACAGCGATGTTGAGAGCTGCCCGCATTTTTTTCTTTTGGTTCTTGGTTCCTTCGAAAGCCTGACGCCAAAGTTCGTATGCGTCGTCCCATGAATTTTCGCGTACATAAATGGCAGCGTCACGCATGGGAACCGAACCGCCAGTGTAAAGATACCGTGTTCCTTTTTTCCAAATAGGGACAATATATTTCACCGGAACCGTTCCTGCGAATGCTGCCGCTTCTTCCAGCATCTGCTTGTCGGGAATCATGCGAGTGGCAGCTTCTATGGCTGTAACTCCAAACTCCTCCCAAAAAATGCTATCAGTAGGATGGAGCGTAGTCATCGGCCTGCTACGTTCGGGAAGATAAACTTTCACCGTGGGATAAACTTTCACGTCTACCGCTCCTTGAAAGCAGTTGAACTCATCCAGATAACGGACCGTCTTTGTTGCTTTGAGTTGCAGGTTTTCCAGTGCAATAATAAAGTCCACTCCCAGGTTAGAAGCCAGTTGACGCACTTCCTCCTGGCTCAATGTACTTTCGCGGGCCAGTTTATCATTGGCACGTAAGGCAGAATCACAGATAACCACCTCATCGAAGTAGTTCTGCTGTGCAATTTCTTCTGCCAGTGATTCAGTGGCCGTCTTAGGATCTCCATTAGCATAAGCCGTTGCACGACTTATCAATGGTGTACCTTCTTTCATTTTTTCAGTCTCTGTTATCAGTTTATTATCCGGGGCGTCGCTGGTGTTATTCACAATAGCTACTTTCCGGAGTTGCGGAGGAAAGCTCAAGTCGGCAGGTTGCAGATAATCAATGGGGATCTGTTCCAGACTCTGACAGCTACCCAGAGTCAGCAGGAATAAAACGATGAAAGCCAGTGAATAAGATTTTGCCATAGTTTTGTTCTATTTAGTAATTTGAACAAAAGTACAACTTTGGAAGAATAAAAGAAAGTCTCAAACAGTTTTTAACCGTTTGAGACTTTCTTTTATAAGTTGAATATAGAGAGACTATGCCATAAAGCACATTACCCTACAATTTCCAACCTTTAATTTATAATTTTTAATTATTAATTAATCAAAGGTTCTTTCCGTGGCAGTTTTTATACTTTTTGCCGCTTCCGCATGGACAAGGATCGTTACGACCTACTGTCTTCTCTGCACGAATCGGTTCACGTTTCTGCTGTTCACGAGTATCCTGACTTGCAGCAGCCTGCTGGTTCGGATCACTCAAATCTTCTTTGTTTTCGCGATACTTGCTCATATCCTGGCGTTGTTCAGGAGCAGCCTGACGCACTTCTACACGGCGTGCAGCTGATTCATCCGGAGCTTCCTGTACAGGAATTTGTCCGCGCATCAAGATAGATATAGTCTGGTTGTTGATCTTGTTCACCATAGCGTCAAATAAAGTCACGGATTCCAGTTTATAGATCAATAGCGGGTCTTTCTGTTCGTAGCTTGCATTCTGTACAGAATGTTTCAGTTCGTCCAGTTCGCGCAAGTTTTCTTTCCATGCTTCGTCGATTACGTGGAGCAAGATTGATTTCTCGAACGATTTCACCACTTCTTTAGATTCCGATTCGTAAGCCGCTTTCAGGTTACAAGAGATATTGTACATCCGTTTACCGTCTGTGATAGGAATCAGGATGTTTTCGTACATGTGTCCCTGATTTTCATATACCTGTTTGATAACCGGATTAGCGATCTGTGCCAGACGTTCAGTTTTGCGTTTGAAATTCTCCATAGCAATATTGAAAGTCTTTTCGGCCAACTTATCTTTCTTCTCGTTACGGAATTCTTCTTCAGTGAACGGAGTTTCCATGGCCAATGTCTGGAGCAATTCCATCTGGCAACCTTCATAATCGTTGTTCTCGATAGCGTTGGCGCAACGGTCCCAAATCATGTTCACGATATCCATACCGATACGTTCACCCATCAAAGCGTGACGACGTTTCGTATAAACCACCGTACGTTGCTTGTTCATTACGTCGTCATATTCCAACAGACGTTTACGAATACCGAAGTTGTTTTCTTCCACTTTCTTCTGTGCGCGTTCGATGGAGTTGGAAATCATCTTGTGTTCGATCATTTCGCCTTCTTGGAAACCGAGCTTGTCCATTACACTGGCAATGCGGTCGGAAGAGAACAGACGCATCAGGTCGTCTTCCAATGACACGAAGAATACAGAAGAACCCGGGTCGCCCTGACGTCCTGCACGACCACGCAACTGGCGGTCTACACGACGGGATTCGTGACGTTCCGTACCGATGATTGCCAAACCGCCCGCTGCTTTTACTTCCGGACTTAGTTTGATGTCGGTACCACGACCTGCCATATTGGTAGCAATGGTTACCGTGCCGCTCAAACCGGCAGTAGCAACGATGTCTGCTTCTTTCTGGTGCAGCTTAGCATTCAATACCTTGTGCTCAATCTTACGCATGGTAAGCATTTTGCTCAACATTTCGGAGATTTCTACCGAAGTAGTACCCACCAGTACCGGACGTCCTGCTTGAACCAATTTTTCGATTTCCTCAATAACAGCTTTATACTTTTCGCGCTTCGTCTTGTAAACGCGGTCGTTCATATCCTTACGGGAGATCGGACGGTTGGTCGGGATAACGACTACGTCCAATTTATAGATGTCCCAAAGTTCGCCTGCTTCCGTTTCAGCAGTACCAGTCATACCGGATAGTTTGTGATACATACGGAAGTAGTTCTGCAAAGTAATGGTAGCGAAGGTCTGTGTAGCAGCTTCCACTTTCACACGTTCCTTGGCTTCGATAGCCTGGTGCAATCCGTCAGAGTAACGACGACCTTCCATAATACGACCGGTCTGCTCGTCTACAATCTTCACCTGACCGTCGATTACTACGTATTCATCGTCTTTTTCGAACATTGTGTAAGCCTTCAACAGCTGATTGATGGTGTGTACACGTTCCGATTTGATGGCATAGTTAGTCAACAACTCATCCTTCTTTTCAAGCAGTTGCTCGTTGGTCAGATTCATGTTTTCCAGTTCCGAAAGCTGTCCGGCGATATCCGGAAGAACGAATAAAGTCGGATCTTCAGAGTTACCGGTAATCAGGTCTACCCCCTTATCTGTCAGGTCTACGCTATTCAACTTTTCGTCGATCACGAAGTACAGTGGATCAGTCACTTCATGCATACGCTTGTTGTTCTGTTCCATGTAGATCTCTTCCGTCTTGAGCATGCCTGCCTTGATTCCCTGTTCACTAAGGAACTTAATCAACGGTTTGTTTTTCGGCAATGCTTTGTGACTGCGGTATAGAGCGAGGAATCCTTCTTCCACCTCTTTCTTATCGTTGGATGCGATCAGTTTTTTTGCTTCGGAAAGATATTTGGTAGCCAGTACTTTTTGTGCTTCTACCAGACGTTCCACTAGTGGACGGAGTTGCTCGAACAACTGGTCATCGCCTTTAGGTACAGGACCGGAGATAATCAACGGAGTACGTGCGTCGTCAATCAATACCGAGTCAACCTCATCGACGATGGCATAGTTGTGCTGACGTTGTACAAGGTCTTTCGGGCTGATAGCCATGTTGTCACGCAGGTAGTCGAAACCGAATTCGTTGTTTGTACCGAAAGTGATATCAGCCAGATATGCCTGACGACGTGCGTCGGAGTTCGGCTGATGGCGGTCGATACAATCTACGCTCAAACCGTGGAACATATAAAGAGGACCCATCCATTCGGAGTCACGTTTGGCGAGGTAATCATTCACGGTAACTACGTGTACACCGTTTCCGGTCAATGCGTTGAGGAATACCGGGAGCGTGGCTACCAGTGTTTTACCTTCACCAGTTGCCATTTCCGCAATCTTACCTTTGTGCAGAACGACACCACCGAAGAGCTGTACGTCATAGTGAACCATATTCCATACAGTATCATTACCACCGGCTACCCAGTGATTCTGATAGATGGCCTTGTCACTTTCGATACGTACGAAATCTTTCGTGGCAGCCAGTTGACGGTCGAAGTCCGTAGCAGTTACAACGATTTCTTCATTTTCAGTAAAACGTTTGGCAGTAGCCTTTACGATAGAAAAAGCAACAGGTAGTACTTCGTCCAGTGCTTTTTCATATTTTTCCAGAATTTCTTTTTCTGTCTTATCGATTTGTGCGAAGACTTCTTCGCGGTCTTCCAGTTCGAGAGTTTCAATGCTTGCCTTCAACTCTTCCACTTTCGCACGTTCAGCGGTAGCCGATTCATGGATATATTTTTTGAGTTCTTCCGTTTTGGCACGGAGGGCGTCGTTGTCTAGTTTTTCAATCTCCGGGTAAGCAGCTTTGATCTTTTCCACCCAGGGTTTGATTTCTTTCATGTCTCGTGTGGATTTGTTTCCGAAAATCGAGCTTAAAAATTCATTAAATCCCATGTTATATTATTTAGTTTATTATTTATTTCAATTTCAACGCGGATTAACGCAGATTTATGCAGATTAAAGGAAAGATTAAATTGGATTTTTTTTAATCCGCATAAATCTGCGTTAATCCGCGTTGGGGAATCTTTATATCAAGAAACCTCCGCAAAGTTACATTAAAATGCTGATTTATTTATGTTTTGCTCCCTGTTTTTGTGAGTAAATTTTTACCGAAGGTCGGTAATAGGAGCAGAAGTACAGGCGTTGGGAGCCCGGATGCGCATAAAATGTGCCAGTGTAGGCGCAATATGGTCAATGGTTACAGGTGTCTGGATAATGGCCGGTTTCACGGAATGTCCCATGAAAATCAGCGGTGAGGGAATATAAGAATGACGTACCACTTTGTTGTCGCCGCCGTTCTCGTTGACGATCGTCCATCCGGGGAGGACGTCGATTACGAGGTCACCCGAACGTTTGCGGTGGTAGCCGTTACGTATTTTGTAGATTTCCGGAGTCCATGAACCCAGTAATAGCCGGTTAGCCGAATAGGCTTCGTTCACTCCGCTGAACTGCATCAGGAATTCTGCTGACTTTTGTTGGATCTCTGCCAGATTCAGTTCTTTTTTTTCCAATAACTTATGATTCAGATAAATCTGCTGGTTATGGTGAGCTTCCACATACTTTCCTTCGCCATACGTAGCCATCAGGTACATATTCAATAGAGCCGCACAACGGTTGAGATAAAACTCTCCGCCAGGAATCTTGTACAATCCCGAATCGGGCGATTCGCTGTCTATATATCCGGTGGAAGTGACGAAAATAAGCACGTTTTGCAGTCCTACTTTCTTATCAAGAACTTCGAGCAGGTCGGCAATGCTGCGGTCAAGACGTACATAGGTGTCTTGTATTTCCATGGCACATTCCTGTACGGATTTATGCGCATAGTTTCCGGCATAGTAAGTGAGTGCCAATAAGTCAGTAATGTCATCCATGCCGATCGAACTTTTGTTTAATGCTTCTTCGGCAAGCGCATTCACTTCATCGTTTACAAAAGGGCTGGTGATGAAGCGGCGGTACTTGTTATTGCGATCATCATCAAATTTATATTTGAAGAGCATATCCCGCCAATCTGGCAGGAAAGTGTACATGCCCCGGGGAAATATAGGTTCCCATGTCATACCGGCAATACGGAAATCAATCGCTTGACGGTCGTTATATTGGCTTGCCCACCACGGAAACTCTCCATAATAGGTGGTTCCGCTCCATTTTCCGGTGTTGGGATTGATCCAGAAAGCAGCGTTTCCGGCATGTCCGGCTGCGAAAAGTGCGGCATCGCAATCTGGTGCAATGGCATATACGAGTCCTTTGCCTTGTGTCGCTATTTTAAGCTCGTCGGCAATGGTTGAAGTCAGTAGTTTGGTGGGGGCGACAGTCTGGTCGGTGTAATACCCCATAAATGCCGTGTCGTCTGTGCTGTTGACGGGGCGAAGGGTAGAGGCATCCATCCAGCGTTGAGAAATAATTCCGTTCATGGAAGGCGTCGTACCGCTATAAATAGCCGCTATGGCAGAAGCACGGTCTATACCGCAGAAGGTATATTCGGCGTTATGGAACACTCTTCCCTCTTTCCAAAGACGTTTGAAGCCTTTCTCACCGTAGAGTGACGAAAAAGCCTCCAAATAGTCCGTACGTAATTGGTCAATCGTCAGCCCTACTACTAATTTAGGGGCGGCAGGCAGTGACTGGGCTTGTAGCCCGGTGAAAGTCAGTACGGTGATGAGGGAAGTTAGTAGTCCTTTCATTATTTCTTTTTGGATGTCACAATCAGATTGCTCGCTGAACGTATCAGCAAAACGAGTGCCAAAGGTACAACAGCAAAGTCAAATCTTTGCGGAATTACAGGAAAAAGCACTATAAAAAGTGTTAAAACCATCAGATTCAGGGTTAAATACCAACATTTCTTTCCTTTTCGGACACAATATATAATGTATGGCAAGAAAAAAAGTTGCCCCGGATGGAATACCAATAATAGGAAATTGGAGCTGACTGCCGGGTGTTGGGAGAAGAGTGCGAGGAAGGCGAGGACGCATCCCACAATGCCTGCCATACCAAAAAGAAAGAGGTCGATTCCCCATAATCCGGTTCTCCGGCGGATTCCATAGATTGTGGCGGCGGCTGTCAGTATAAATAAGAGTAAGGAGCATTGAAGCGGAGTAGGCATCCGGCTGCTTTCATCCGGTTCGGGAGTGGCATCGACTACCAGTTCGTTGGCCGTTATGAGTGGACGCTGGATAGAATCGCCTTTAATTTGTGCACCGTCGAAAGCATCCATCAGGTAGAAAGGGGCAAACATCATCTGACGTTGTGTGATGGGCTGATCGGCTTCACTTCCGATACAGAGATCGATGCCGAAACGTGCCCACGGATGTCCTTTGCAATACTGATGTACGATGTCGCGGAAAGTGTGGGAGCCATCCTGCGGTTCTGCGGGATAAATCACTTTTCCTGCAATGCTTTCTTCTATCTTGTCCCGGGGGCGGGTAGCACAATTATCGTAAAAGAAATTATAACGGTACACCCGGTTTTCCGGACGGTAATTTTCTTGTAATAGCCGGATTAGTTCTGTCTTTTCTTCATCGGTCAGATTCAGCGTTTGCTGCCATACGCTGCGTCCGAAAAATGCGTATTCAGCTGCAAAACGTTCATAATCCGTTGCTCCCAGTTGGTAGTCTGTTTCTCCGAGCGAGAAGCGGAAGATGAAGTTGGGAGTGTTGAAACTGAACAATCCGTAGTTGAATACAACGTCAATCCCTTGTGAAGGATTTTCGTAACGGATGGCAGTGTGTCCGAACAGGGAATATATTTCCTCTCCGGGGGCACAAGTCAACAGGCTCAAACGGATGGAGTCGTTGTTGTTGGCAGATGCTTGTCCAGCGGGCAAAAGCAACAGGAAGAAGGAGAGGATGATGTATGAGAAAAACCGTTTCATTAGCTGGTTCGTTTTATTTCGGTGGCAAATATATGAAGAATAGTTGGATTCGGGAAAACGGAGCCTCTATTTTATCAGAATAGAGGCTCTGTTTCATACAAGCAGAGGCTCTATATAGCTTAAACAGAGGCTCTGTTTTCTTTAAATGGAGCCTCTGTTGGGGTGAAATAATGTTTCTGCTTGAACGGAAAATTGATTACAAAATAGTGGAACACTTTTTGGAACACTGTTTTTCTCTTGTAATCTATTGCTTATTAGCTGTTTATGATGTAATAAAAAAAGACTGCCGAACGCAAAGTGGAATACATAATAAACAATAAAAGATAATTGATCTATTTAAAAATAGATAGTTCGATTTTTTTGTTTTTGGGGATTTCTAAAATGAAAAAAGAAGATAATTCCTCTTCTATGCTTCAACTTTTCTTTTTTTACTTTACCTTTGCGCCCACTAAAGAATCAAAAGATTTGAATTTAATAATCGACATAGGAAATACAAAGGCAAAGATTGCTTTCTTCGACGGCGGAGAAATCGTGGATGTAGTAGCTGAATCCAATCAGTCGTTGGGTTGCTTGAAGGCTTTTTGTTCCCAATATCCGGTTGAACAGGGGATTGTGGCTACTGTCATTGATTTAAGCGAAAAGGTATTAGCTGATTTGGCAGCTTTGCCGTTTCCTTTGCTCTGGCTCAATCATCAGACTCCGCTTCCGGTTGTCAACCTGTACGAAACTCCCGAAACATTGGGATATGACCGTATGGCTGCCGTAGTGGGTGCTAATGAGCAGTTTCCTCATCGGGATATATTGGTGATTGATGCGGGAACTTGCATTACTTATGAGTTTATAGACTCAAAAGGTCAGTATCATGGCGGTAATATTTCTCCCGGTATGCAAATGCGTTTCAAAGCACTTCATCAGTTTACAGGACGTTTGCCTCTGGTAGACACCAACGGGCGCAAACTCCCGATGGGACGGGACACCGAAACGGCTATACGTGCCGGAGTGATGAAAGGGATGGAATACGAAATTTCAGGTTATATTGAGTCTATGAAGCATAAATATCCTGAACTTTTGGTTTTTTTAACGGGCGGAGATGATTTTTCTTTTGATAGCAGCGTAAAAAGTATCATCTTTGCAGATAGATTTTTAGTGTTGAAAGGATTAAATAGAATTTTAAACTATAATAATGGTAGGATTTAAACACACACTTTGTGCGCTTTTGCTCACGATGGTTACCGGAATGGCAATCGCTCAAAATAATACAAACTCTCCTTATACACGATATGGCTATGGCGACTTGTCCGATCAGAGTTTCGGTAACAGCAAGGCGATGGGGGGAATTGCTTTTGGACTTCGGGATGGAGCACAGATCAATCCGCTGAATCCTGCTTCGTATACAGCCATTGACTCATTGACATTCCTCTTTGAAGGAGGTGTCAGTCTGCAAAATATGAATATTAGCGGTAGCGGTGTGAAACTGAACGCTAAAAACTCCAGTTTTGACTATCTGGCTATGCAATTTCGTTTGCATCCGAGGATAGCGATGAGTGTCGGATTGCTGCCGTTCTCCAATGTGGGGTATTCTGTGTCGGACAGTAAAGTTGATAATGGAGTCAGCCAAACCCGGAGTTTTACAGGAGATGGGGGATTGCATCAACTTTATGGTGGTATTGGTGTGAAAGTACTTAAGAATCTTTCGCTGGGTGTGAATGCTTCTTATTTTTGGGGAGATATAACCCGTACGCGGACTGTTATTTATCCCGCGACATCGGAGTCTTACTCTTATATACAGCAGATGGGGGTATCTATTTCAGACTATAAACTGGATTTCGGTGCACAATACACATTGGATTTGAGTAAAAAACATTCGATGACAATCGGGGCTGTTTTTTCTCCGAAGCATAAATTGAATAACGATTATACGATAACGACACAGGTTAGTACAACTAATAGCAATAACTTGGATGCTACGTTTGAAGTTCCTAATACATTTGGTGTCGGATTTACATATAACTATGACAAACGCCTGACAGTTGGTCTGGATTATAGTTTGCAACAATGGTCAAAAACGAAATTTGACGTAAATACACCAGATGAAGCTGTACGTGAAGACTTTAAAGAAACATACACGTATTGCGACCGTCATAAAATATCAGTGGGTGCGGAATACATTCCTAATTTGATTGGACGTTCCTATTTATCCCATATAAAATACCGTTTGGGAGCTTATTATACGACTCCGTATTATAAGGTCGGCGGCAAAGAGGCTACCCGTGAATATGGCGTAACTGCTGGTTTCGGTCTGCCTGTACCCCGTTCCCGTTCCATTCTTAGCATTAGCGGGCAGTTTGTTCGCATCAGTGGACAGGAAGCGGCTTTTGTAAATGAAAATATCTTCCGCGTGAGTATCGGATTGACGTTCAACGAACGTTGGTTCTTCAAACGCAGAGTGGAATAATGGGATGAATCGATGTGAGAGAGAATAGACGACTATATAATAACAACTAAAATTTAGATACAATGAAAATTAAAACGCTTGTGGCTATGTTGTTCCTTTCGGCAGGAGCAACCACTGTGGTAGCACAGGATGCGTCTAACTGTAACTCAAACAGTAGTATTTCGCATGAAGCTGTGCGTGCTGGTAATTTTAAAGATGCGTATACTCCTTGGAAAGCTGTGTTGGAAAACTGCCCGACGCTTCGTTTCTATACCTTTACTGACGGATATAAAATTCTGAAAGGCTTGATGGGACAAATTAAAGACCGGAATAGTGCGGATTATCAGAAATATTTTAATGAACTGATGAATACGCATGACCTGCGTATCAAATATACGGATGAATTCTTGTCTAAAGGTACAAAAGTGTCTTCTGTTGATGAAGCTCTGGGTATCAAAGCGGTAGATTATATTGCTTTTGCTCCGAAGATTGATGTGAATCAGGCCTATCAATGGTTGAGCCAGTCTGTAAACGCTGTGAAAGGTGAATCGGCAGGTGCAACTATCTTCTATTTCCTGCAAATGTCTTTGGATAAACTGAAAACGGATCCGAATCATAAAGAACAGTTCATTCAGGATTATCTGGCTGCTTCTGAATATGTAGATGCTGCTATTGCAGCCGAGGCTAGTGAAGCTAAAAAGAAATCTTTGCTGGGTATCAAAGACAACTTGGTTGCTTTGTTTGTGAACAGTGGAACAGCTGATTGTGAATCATTGCAAAGCATCTATGGACCGAAAGTAGAAGCTAACCAAACAGACTTGGCTTACTTGAAGAAAGTAATCGATATCATGAAAATGATGAAATGTACTGAAAGTGACGCTTATCAACAGGCTTCTTTCTATTCTTATAAGATAGAACCTACTGCAGAAGCAGCTACCGGATGTGCTTATCAGGCATTTAAGAAAGGTGATATTGATGGTGCGGTGAAATTCTTCGATGAAGCAGTGAATCTGGAAACAGACAATATGAAGAAGGCTGAAAAAGCATACGCTGCTGCAGCAGTACTGGCTTCTGCCAAGAAACTGTCTCAAGCAAGAGCTTATTGCCAGAAAGCAATTGGTTTCAACGAGAATTATGGTGCTCCTTATATCCTGATTGCTAACCTTTATGCAATGAGTCCTAACTGGAGCGACGAATCTGCTCTGAACAAGTGTACTTACTTTGCAGTGATCGATAAACTGCAACGTGCAAAACAAGTGGATCCGAGCGTAGCTGAAGAAGCTAACAAATTGATCGGTAGATATTCAGGTCATACTCCGCAAGCTAAAGACCTATTTATGTTAGGTTACAAGCAAGGCGACCGCATCACTATCGGCGGTTGGATAGGAGAGACTACAACGATTAGATAAATGTATGTTGCGAAAACGAAGAAACCGTTTATTGCATAAAAGCATGAGCATAACAATCACCTTCGGGGTGATTGTTATGCTTCTTTTATTATCTTCCTGTGGCGGAAAGAAGAAAGCTATGGGTGAGGCCATCACTGAACGTGATTCCCTTCCGATGATGACAACATTGGGAGTCACCACCCTTATCTCCGATTCCGGAGTGACACGCTACAGAGTGAATACGGAAGAATGGTCGGTGTACGACCGTAAGAAACCATCCTATTGGGCCTTTGAGAAAGGCGTATATCTGGAACAGTTCGACTCTATCTTTCATATAGAAGCCAGTATCAAAGCGGATACTGCCTACTATTATGACAAAGAAAGGCTTTGGAAGCTGATAGGGAACGTAGATATACAGAACCGGAAAGGAGAGCGTTTTAATACGGAACTGCTGTACTGGAACGAAGCTACCCAGAAGGTGTATTCTGACAAGTTTATACGTATTCAACAACCGGACAGAATTATTACAGGGCATGGATTCGACTCGAACCAGCAAATGACCATATATACCATCCATAATATCGAAGGCATTTTCTATGTGGATGAGGAAGCGGGTGGTCCGCCCCAACCGGAAACAAAAGCACTGCCGGATTCAGTGAAAAAAGATTCAGCGAAATAGGCGAAGTACTATCAATCGTACATCGTAAATCGTCTAATCGTAAATCAGAACTTATGAATATTTATATCTCTCTAATTATCACCATGGTCTTCTCCGCCTTCTTTTCAGGAATGGAGATCGCCTTTGTGTCGGTAGACAAACTGCGTTTTGAGATGGAACGTAAGGGGGGAATTACGTCCCGCATCCTCTCCATCTTCTTCAAGAACCCGAATGAATTTATCTCTACCATGTTGGTGGGGAATAACATCGCCCTGGTCATCTATGGTATCCTGATGGCACAGATTATCGGTGATAATTTGCTGGCAGGATTCATTGACAATCATTTTCTGATGGTGCTGGCGCAGACTATAATTTCTACCCTTATCATTCTGGTGACCGGAGAGTTTCTGCCGAAAACAATCTTCAAAATCAATCCCAATCTGGTATTGAATATTTTTGCCATTCCACTTATTGTTTGTTATGTCATTCTATATCCTATTTCCAAACTGGCTTCCGGTTTGTCCTGCTTATTTCTTCGTGTCTTTGGAATGAAGGTCAACAAGGATGCGTCCGATAGAGCGTTTGGGAAAGTAGACTTGGATTACTTCGTGCAAAGCAGTATTGATAATGCCGAGAATGAGGAAGAACTGGATACGGAAGTGAAAATCTTCCAGAACGCTTTGGATTTCTCGAACATAAAAATCCGTGACTGTATCGTTCCCCGTACTGAAGTGGTGGCCGTTGATCTGACAACTTCACTGGACGAGTTGAAAAGCCGCTTCATCGAATCCGGAATCTCCAAGATCATTGTGTATGATGGAAATATCGATAATGTAGTGGGGTATATCCATTCGTCAGAAATGTTTCGTGCTCCGAAAAACTGGCATGAGAATGTGAAGCAAGTGCCGATTGTACCCGAAACCATGTCCGCCCATAAATTGATGAAACTCTTCATGCAGCAAAAGAAAACGATTGCCGTAGTGGTGGATGAATTTGGCGGAACATCCGGCATCGTATCTCTGGAAGACCTCGTGGAAGAAATCTTTGGAGATATAGAGGATGAGCACGATAATACTTCCTACATCAGCAAGCAGATCGACGAACGCGAGTATGTGTTGTCCGCCCGCTTGGAGATAGAAAAAGTCAATGAGACGTTCGGACTTGATTTGCCCGAATCGGACGATTATCTGACGGTAGGAGGGCTGATTCTGAACCAATATCAGAGCTTCCCGAAGCTGCATGAAGTGGTGCGGGTAGGACGTTATCAATTCAAGATAATTAAGGTCACAGCGACAAAAATAGAACTCGTGCGATTAAAAGTCTTGGAATAATGACGATAATCAAGAAATTTTTAGCCAATAAATAGATGCATATTAGCATTTTTTGTATCTTCGTGCGCTAAAACGACAAAAGAAAGAAATAATAATAAACATAAATCGTATTAATCAAAATGGCAACGTTACAAAACATTAGGTCGAAAGGACCTCTATTGGTGATTGTTATCGGCTTGGCGCTGTTTGCTTTCATTGCGGGTGACGCATGGAAGGTGATGCAGCCGCATCAGGCACATGACGTAGGTGAGGTGAACGGAGACGCTCTTTCCGCTCAAGAGTATCAGAATTTGGTAGAAGAATATACCGAAGTGGTGAAACTCATGCGTGGGGTGACCGCCTTGAATGACGAACAAACCAATCAGGTGCGCGATGAAGTATGGCGTTCCTACGTAAACAATAAACTGGTTGAAAAAGAAGCAAAAGCACTGGGACTGACTGTTTCTGCTGCTGAAATTCAGGACATCCTGAAAGCTGGCGTTCATCCTTTGTTGAGACAAACTCCTTTCCAGAATCCGCAAACAGGCAACTTCGACAAGGATATGTTGAACAAGTTCCTCGTGGAATATGCCAAGATGAGCGAGTCACAGATGCCGGCACAGTATGCTGAACAATACAACAATATGTATAAATACTGGTCGTTCATCCAGAAAACGTTGATTCAGAGCCGTCTGGCTGAAAAATACCAGGCATTGGTTTCTAAAGCTCTTCTTTCTAACCCGGTGGAAGCACAGGATGCTTTCGACGCAAGAGTAAACCAGTACAATGTGTTGATGGCTGGTATTCCTTACTCTTCTGTGGTAGATTCTACAATTGTAGTGAAAGAATCGGAACTGAAAGATTTGTATAACAAGAAGAAAGAACAATTCAAGCAATATCAGGAAACTCGTGACGTCAAATATATTGATGTACAGGTAACTGCAAGTGCTGAAGACAGAGCAGCTATCCAGAAAGAAGTAGACGAAGCCACTGCACAGTTGGCTACCACTACGGATGATTATACTTCTTTTATCCGTTCGGTTGGCTCGGAAGCTCCTTATGTAGACTTGTTCTATAACAAGACAGCTTTCCCGTCAGATGTAGTTGCACGTTTGGACTCTGCTTCTGTTGGTGCTATTTATGGTCCTTATTATAACGGAGCCGACAATACAATCAACTCTTTCAAAGTAGTTGCTAAGGCTGCTGCTGCCGACTCTGTGGAATTCCGCCAGATTCAGGTATACGCAGAAGATGCAGTGAAGACAAAGACATTGGCTGACAGTATCTATAACGCTATTAAAGGCGGTGCTAACTTTGCAGATGTTGCAAAGAAATATGGCCAGACTGGTGATGCTAACTGGATCACTTCTGCACAGTATGAAGGTGCACAGCTAGATGGTGACAACCTGAAATTTATCTCTGCTATCAACAATGCAGGTGTGAACGAACTGGTGAACTTGCCGATGGGACAAGCAAATGTAATCCTTCAGGTGACTAACAAGAAATCTGTGAAAGATAAATATAAAGTAGCTGTTATCAAGCGTGAAGTAGAGTTCAGCAAAGAAACTTACAACCGTGCTTATAATGATTTCAGCCAGTTTATCGCTGCTAACCCTAGTGTAGAAAAGATGGTGGCTAACGCTGAAGAAGCTGGTTACAGATTGCTCGACAGAATGGATTTGAGCAGCTCAGAACATAACATCGGTGGCGTGAGAGGTACAAAAGAGGCTTTGAGATGGACATTTGATAAAGCGAAACCGGGTGATGTTTCCGGCTTGTACGAATGTGGCGAAAGCGATCACCTGATGGTGGTAGGTCTGGTAAGCATTAAACCGGAAGGATACCGTCCGTTGAAAGCTGTACAGGATCAGTTGAGAGCTGAAATCGTGAAAGATAAGAAAGCTGAAAAGATCATGGCTGACATGAAAGCTGCCAATGCAACTTCATTCAACCAGTACAAAGATATGACTAATGCAGTCAGCGACTCTTTGAAGATGGTTACTTTTGCAGCCCCTGCTTATGTGTCAGCATTGCGCAGCAGCGAGCCGCTGGTAGGTGCTTATGCTTCTGTTGCTCCGGAAAATCAGTTGAGTGCTCCTATTAAAGGTAACGCCGGAGTATTTGTATTGCAAGTATACGGTAAAGACAAGTTGAACGAAACATTCGACGCAAAAGCTGAAGAAGCTACGCTGACTAACATGCACGCACGTTTTGCCAGCCGTCTGATGAATGACTTGTATCTGAAAGCAAACGTAAAAGATACACGCTTCCTGTTCTTCTAAAGAAGTAATAGGAATAGATATTCAGGCACGGATTACACGGATTTACACGGTTTTAACTTATGAGAGAACCGCGAAATCCGTGTAATCCGTGCCTTTTTTATTCTCATTTTCGTTTACGATCTTTGTTATCTGATAAATTTTCCATACCTTGCCAATCTTTAATTGGCTTTGTGAAATACTTCATTAACTAATATGAATCTATATTATGACCAAACAACTAGCCCAGTATTCAGTTCCCACTGAAAATTCACGTATCATTCGTGTATTCCTTTCGTCAACGTTCAGAGACATGGAGATGGAACGCTCTGCATTAGTCAAACTTTTTAAGGGCTTGCAAGTGAAGGCTGCCAGTCGTGGTGTTACCATTTCATTGGTCGACCTGCGTTGGGGCATCACAGAAGAAGATGCAAAAAGTGGCAAGGTGGTCGAAATCTGTTTGAAAGAAATAGTGCATTCCCGGCCTTTCTTCATTGGCATGGTAGGTGAACGCTATGGATGGTGTCCCAGTTATGAAGATATATCGCAGACTTTCAGTGATAGCCTGGAATATAGTTGGGTGGAAGATGATTTGAATAACCACTTGAGTGTGACAGAGATGGAAATGCAGTTTGGAGTACTGCGCAATCCCGATCCGTTGCATGCCTATTTTTATATCAAACAGTCTGCTACTGATCCCTCTTGTCCTAAAGAGGAGTTTCATAAGCTGCAGCATCTTAAAGAGTGTCTTTTGCAGCAGGAACGCTATCCTGTGCAAGAGTATGATTCGCCCGAGCAGCTATGTCAATTTGTAGAATTAGCTTTCACAGAACTGCTCGAACAAGAGTTTCCTAGTGTATTGACTGTGGAAGATAACCAGGCATTGCAAGAACAGTTAACCCGTAATGAACTCTTATTTAATTATCATCCAATACCTGAAGCGGATCAGGCTTTTTCCGATTTCTTAGCTGCGGATGAGCAACGGTGTCTGGTTGTAACGGGTGATCGTGGTCTTGGTAAGAGTGCTCTGCTGGCTCATTGGAGTGATTGGGTGAACAATGATACGCAGATGATTCCCATATATCATCGACTGGACAATACTACGCTGTCTTCTTATCCGGAGACTTTGGTGAGGGCATTAGCTGCCAAATGTCAGAATGCACTCAAATGTCAGACTTTAGGTGAAGAAGATTTGTTTACCGCTGAAGTTTCAAAGGAATCAGATTCAACTCAAGGTACAGCCAGATCGATTCTGGATATTGTGAGAGAATCAATGGTGTTTGGGAATAATGTATTGGACGGTTTTTCAGAAAACACACTTCGAAACATTAAAGAAATTGAGGAAGATTTGAATTCTATTCAAAAGTTCAGTCAGTTATGGGCTGCGCTGGGGAGATCAAAATATGCTATCATTTTATTGATTGATGATATCAGTTATCTAAATTCAACGGAAGTGTCTCTGTTTTCTTTATTCGGATCTATACCGTCTAATGTGAAGGTTGTGTTAAGTTTTGCTGCATCATCTACTGCATATCTGCCTTTTGTCCGGAACGGGTACGTTCATTACCGGTTGAATGGCTTTTCGCAGGCTGATGCAAAGTCGTTTTCAAAACAATATTTGTCTACTTATTCTAAAGCTCTGTCTGTACAGCAAGAAGATATTCTTAGCTCATGGGGGCTGGCTAAACAACCGCGCTGCTTAAATGTATTGCTCAATGAATTAGTTTCGTTTGGTCAATATGATACTCTTAGTGAATATATGAGTGGATATTGTCAGATAAACGAGATTGCCCAATTCTACGACAGTGTGCTCCGGCGTTTGTCGTCTGATTATGGTTTCGATAGGATTGGAAGAGCGCTTTTAATGCTTTCACTTACTTTAGAAGGATTTACCGAAGATGAGGTAAAGAGTATGACAGGTATTAATCAGCTGCTTTGGTCGCAGTTGAGAGTGGAAATGAGTAGTTGGCTCACCAACAAAGGGGGGCGATATTGCATTTGTGATACACAAATGATAGAGGCGATTGAACGGTGTTTTGCTCAAGATGACGTGTCTATAGACGAGTGTCGCAAGGAAATAATTGTTGCTCTTCTGGATGATAGCGATACTCTTTCGCATCCTTTGACTTTTGCTGATTATAACTATCGCATGAAGCAGTTTTGTTACCATGAATCTTATCGCTATCAAGTGGAAATTACTTATCAAAGTTATAAGATGCAACATTGGGACTTTTTAAGAGATTGGATTTGTGATGCGGAAACCTTCGAAATCCTGTATCGCACTAATTATTCTCTATTAGAAGATTGTTGGAAGGCGATAATGAACGATAACCCTTCGCTTACGCCTGCAGCCTATGCTGAATTGGACTTTGGTCAGATTGACTCTTTTTTGATTCCTGTCATTGCTAATGACATGGCTACTTTCTTAAGCAGCTCTTTCCATCTGACGAAGGCGGCAATGGAGGTGAGCGAGAAAAGTCTGGAAGGAGAAGCGATACCGTTAATTGCCAAGTCGGTATTAAAGATGAATGAAGGATGCCGGTACGCCCGCAATGAAGAATACGAAACGGCATGCGACTGTTTCTTGAAAGCATTGGTGATGCAGGAAAGTATTGTACCAACTCCGGAATTGGAGATTGCCAATACCTGTCGGAATCTGGCTCTGGCATATTACTACAATGAGCAATACAATGAGGCTGCGATTTATTTGAATAGGGCGCTTAATTATCATGCGGCTTCTACTGACGAGAAGAGTCAGGCAGAAGTTATTGAACTTTCCGAATTTTTGGCTTATTGTGATTATTATAGGGATGAGGAAGAGAGTGCCGCCAAGAAATTCCGGAAAGTGGCTGAAATGCACGAATCTTTGAATGGCAGACTGTCGAGTGGAGTGGCTAAATGTTTGCGTATGCAGGGAAAATGTCTTTATTATATTAAGCGATATGATGAAGCGTGGAGTTTGGTGAATGAGGCGTTGGGTATTGCTATACAGATAGATAATAGGAAACAGATCGTGGCTTGTCACAAAGAGTTGTATCATTTGTGCAAAGAGTTTAAACGGGTGATGAAGGAGCGTGGAGATGAACAAAGTTCTACTTTATTTTTTCGTGAGTCTCTTCTGCATGAAAAGTTTTTCAGTGAAAAGCCGCGTCTGGCTGAATTAACTGTCCGTTACGAGGCATTGAGATGTGATATTATGCGACAATATTACGAGAATAAGGAGTATGGGAACGTAATTCGTATTGCAACGACTTTAGATATTCACGAGGATATTGATCCTGATGTTTCTAGTGAGGTCTGTTACTACGAAGCGCAAGCTTATGCAAAGATGGAAAATTATCCAATGGCGAAAGATGCTTTCTTAAAAGAGTTTGAACTACGGAAGAAGTACTTGGGATGGGAGGATGATCATACGATTCTGGCTTGTCAAAATCTAGGGGTTTTACACAGTTTTTGTAATGAACGGGAAGATGCGTTGTCCTGTTTTCGTGAGGCGTACGATCATGAAGTGAAAAGGAATGGTAGTGACTCGGAAATGGCGAAAAAGCTGCTTCAATATATAGATGTGGTTCGTTCATAACTTGGGGCTACTTCCCTTTTTTGTTAACTTTTGCATTCTCGCTATATAGAAATCGACTTTATTTCCTTACATTTGCAAATATAAACCATCAACAGAAAGAAGAATGTCTAAATATCCCCTTTTAGGAATGACTCTTGTAGAGCTTCAATCATTGACAAAAAGACTGGGTATGCCCGGCTTTGCTGCCAAACAGATTGCATCATGGCTTTACGAAAAGAAGGTAGCCTCGATTGATGAAATGACTAATTTGTCGTTGAAACACCGGGAGTTGCTCAAGCAGAACTATGAGGTGGGAGCAGCTGCTCCGGTAGATGAAATGCGCTCTGTAGATGGTACGGTGAAGTATCTTTATAAAGTTGGTGAGAATCATTTTGTTGAGTCGGTTTATATTCCGGATGACGACCGGGCAACGTTGTGTGTGTCTTCACAAGTAGGTTGCAAGATGAACTGTAAGTTCTGCATGACGGGTAAACAAGGCTATACCGCCAACCTGACCGCCAGTCAGATCATCAACCAGATTCATTCGTTGCCGGAACGCGACAAACTGACCAATGTCGTGATGATGGGAATGGGCGAACCGCTTGATAATTTGGATGAGGTGCTGAAAGCATTGGAACTACTGACCGCTACCTATGGCTATGCTTGGAGCCCGAAGCGTATCACACTTTCTACAGTCGGACTACGGAAAGGATTGCAGCGTTTTATCGAAGAAAACGATTGCCATCTCGCCATCAGTCTTCACTCTCCATTGACAGCTCAACGCTCCGAATTGATGCCGGCAGAAAGGGCATATTCGATCACCGAGATGGTGGAACTGTTAAAAAACTATGATTTTAGCAAACAACGTCGACTTTCATTTGAATATATTGTTTTTAAAGGGCTTAATGATTCGCAGGTCTATGCCAAAGAGCTACTGAAGCTTCTTCGCGGACTGGATTGCAGGGTGAATCTGATTTGTTTTCATGCCATACCGGGAGTAGACCTCGAAGGAGCGGACATGGAAACGATGACCCGTTTTCGTGATTATCTGACGTCACACGGGCTTTTCACCACCATCCGTTCTTCAAGAGGAGAAGATATTTTTGCAGCTTGTGGTATGTTGTCGACAGCGAAACAGGAAGAAAATAATGAGAGTTAATATATAAAACCGAACATCATGAAAAAGTACTTTTTTTATTTAAGCATCGCTTTGGTAGCCTTTGTCGTTGCTTCTTGTGGTCTGAAAGGAAATCACACCTCTAGTGGTCGTGCCTATGAGCTTCTGGTTGTAGTAGATCACGGTGTTTGGGATCGTGCTGCCGGAAGGGCTTTACATGATGCGCTCGATTCCGATATGCCCGGTTTGCCGCAGTCGGAACCTTCTTTCCGGATTATGTATACTTCACCGAAAGACTATGATTCTACATTGAAGCTGATACGTAACATTATTATTGTAGATATACAGGATATATATACGAAAGCATCTTTCAAATATGCGAAAGACGTATATGCCAATCCGCAAATGATATTGACTATCCAGGCTCCGAACGAAGAAGAGTTTGAAAAGTTTGTAGAAGAGAATAAAAAGACGATTGTCGACTTCTTTACCCGTGCGGAAATGAACCGTCAGATTACGTTATTGGAAGAAAAACACAGTAACTTTATCTCCAACAAAGTGGATAGCCTGTTCGGCTGCAATATCTGGTTGCCTTCCGAACTGACCAATTCTAAAACCGGTGAGAACTTTTTCTGGGCTTCTACCAACACAGGTACTGCCGACCGTAATTTTGTGATGTACTCTTATCCTTATACTGACAAGGATACATTTACGAAAGAATATTTTGTGCATAAGCGTGACTCTGTGATGCAAGCCAATATCCCCGGATTCAAAGAAGGCGTTTATATGTCGACTGACAGTTTGCTGACTGACGTTCGTCCCATCAATGTACAGAACAGCTACACGATGGAAGCACGCGGCTTGTGGCGTATGAAGGGTGATTTTATGGGTGGCCCATACGTTTCCCACACTCGCCTGGACGAGAAAAACCAACGAATTATTACAGCAGAAATATTTGTTTATTCACCTGATAAAATGAAACGCAACCTGGTACGCCAGATGGAAGCATCTCTTTATACACTGAAACTTCCGAATGAAGTTCAGCAGAATCAAATTCCATTGGGAGGTGTATCCAAGGAGGCAGCGGAACAAACTAAAAAATAAAAACATGGAAGATAACAAGATAAGAATAGGTATCACCCAGGGAGATATTAACGGGGTGGGCTATGAGGTGATTCTGAAGACATTTTCCGACCCTACAATGTTGGAACTATGTACTCCGATCATTTACGGTTCACCAAAAGTAGCGGCTTATCATCGTAAAGCGTTGGACATACAGACGAATTTCAGTATTGTCAACTCTGCTACCGAAGCGGGATACAACCGCTTGAGTGTGGTGAACTGCACGGATGATGAGGTGAAAGTGGAATTTTCCAAACCCGATCCCGAAGCGGGTAAAGCTGCGTTGGGAGCCTTGGAACGTGCCATTGAAGAATATCGCGAAGGTTTGATCGACGTCATCGTGACAGCTCCGATCAACAAACATACGATTCAGTCGGAAGAATTTTCATTCCCCGGACATACGGAATATATCGAAGAACGTCTGGGTAACGGTAATAAATCATTGATGATTTTGATGAAGAATGACTTCCGGGTAGCTTTGGTTACGACGCATATCCCTGTCAGAGAGATTGCCACTACGATTACCAAGGAACTGATTCAGGAGAAGCTGATGATATTCCATCGTTGCTTGAAACAGGATTTCGGCATTGGTGCTCCGCGTATCGCGGTACTCTCTCTCAACCCTCACGCCGGAGATGATGGTTTGTTGGGAATGGAAGAACAGGAAGTGATTATTCCTGCCATGAAAGAAATGGAAGAGAAAGGAATCCTTAGTTACGGTCCTTATGCGGCCGATGGCTTTATGGGTTCAGGCAATTATACTCATTTTGACGGTATCCTGGCAATGTATCACGATCAGGGGCTGGCTCCGTTCAAAGCATTGGCTATGGAAGACGGAGTGAACTATACGGCAGGTCTGCCGGTGGTACGTACTTCTCCGGCTCATGGTACTGCTTATGATATTGCAGGCAAGGGAGTGGCTTGTGAAGATTCTTTCCGTCAGGCAATTTATGTTGCCATCGACGTGTTCCGTAATCGTCAGCGGGAAAAGGTGGCTCGTGCCAATCCGTTGCGTAAACAGTATTACGAGAAACGTGATGATAGTGATAAACTGAAACTGGATACAGTAGACGAAGAATAAGTATAAAGTATTAAGTATTAACCTTGCAAATGATCGACTGTGATAATACTTAATACTTTATACTTTATACTGGCTTAATACTTAAAATAGATGACAAAAGCAGAGATACAACAAGTGAAACAACGTTTCGGTATTATAGGTAATACCGAAGCATTGTTGCGCGCCATAGATGTTGCCATTCAGGTAGCTCCTACCGATTTGTCTGTGCTGATTACCGGAGAAAGTGGAGTCGGAAAAGAAAGTTTTCCGCAGATTATTCATCAATATAGCCGGAGGAAGCACGGGCAGTATATTGCTGTCAACTGTGGTGCTATTCCGGAAGGTACGATTGATTCCGAACTGTTCGGGCATGAGAAGGGTGCGTTTACCGGTGCGATTGGCGAACGGAAAGGGTACTTTGGCGAAGCCGACGGTGGTACTATTTTCCTTGACGAAGTAGGGGAGTTGCCGATGCCTACCCAGGCACGTTTGCTTCGTGTGTTGGAGAGTGGCGAGTTTATAAAAGTAGGTTCGTCCAAAGTGCAAAAGACGGATGTACGTATTGTTGCAGCTACCAATGTCAATCTTACACAAGCGATTGCCGAAGGACGTTTCCGTGAAGATTTATATTACCGGTTGAATACGGTACCTATCCAGATTCCCCCTTTGCGTGAACGTGGGGACGATGTGCTCCTGTTGTTCCGTAAGTTTTCCGCAGACTTTGCAGAGAAATACCGGATGCCCGCTATTCAGCTGACGGAGGATGCCAAGAAAGAATTGCTGGCTTATCCGTGGCCCGGTAACGTGCGCCAGCTGAAGAACATCACCGAGCAAATATCCATCATTGAAACAAACAGAGAGATCACTGCCGCCATCTTGCAGAATTATCTTCCCGCACAAAATATACAACGTCTTCCCGCACTGATGGGAACACGCGAAAGTAAAGGCTTTGAAAGTGAACGGGAGATTCTTTATTCCGTTCTGTTCGATATGCGCCAGGAGGTAGCGGAGTTGAAGAAGATGGTACACAACCTGATGGCTGAACGTGCCGGACAGGTGGGGCAGGTAGGACAAGTGGGAACGGTGGTTACTACCCCGGTGGTGACGACACACCAGCCTTCGGTACCTGCTATCATTCATACCATGCAGCCTGCGGTTTGCAAGGATGATGATGACATACAAGACACGGAAGAATATGTAGAAGAACCTCCTTTGTCACTGGACGAAGTGGAAAAAGAAATGATACGCAAAGCACTTGAAAGGCATCATGGAAAGCGGAAAAGTGCGGCTAAGGACTTGAATATTTCCGAGCGTACACTTTATAGAAAAATAAAAGAATATGAATTGGATTAAGAAAATAATACGCCCTTTGGTACTGTTCGTTTTACCGGTGGTAGTCATTGCGTGCACTGTCTCCTATAAGTTTAACGGATCGTCTATCAATTATGATAAGGTAAAGACTATTTCGATAGCAGATTTCCCGATCAAGTCGGAGTATGTGTATGCTCCGTTGGCGACCAAGTTCAATGAAGACCTGAAAGATATCTTCATCCGGCAAACCCGTCTGCAACTGCTCAAGCCGAATCAGAATGCCGACTTGCAGATTGACGGAGAAATCACAGGATACAATCAGTATAACCAGGCAGTATCTGCCGACGGTTACTCTTCGGAAACAAAATTGACTATCACCGTCAATGTACGCTTTGTCAACAATACCAATCATGCCGAAGACTTTGAACAACAGTTTTCTGCTTTCCGTACCTACGACTCTACCCAGTTGCTGACTGCCGTACAGGACGGATTGATTGCTGAAATGTCTAAAGAGATCACCGACCAAATTTTTAATGCAACTGTAGCAAACTGGTAATATAAATGACTTCTGTTAACTTTCAACAATGGATACAGCATCCCGAGATGCTGAATAGGGATACTTTATACGAACTGCGCAATCTTCTTGCGAGATATCCGTATTTTCAGTCGCTCCGTCTGCTGTATTTGAAAAACCTGTATGTTCTCCATGATATTAGTTTTGGTGGGGAACTGCGAAAAGCGGTTCTTTACATCGCAGACAGACGACAGTTGTTCCAGTTGATTGAAGGTGACCGCTATGATGTGCAGGCGCGGAAAAAAGGAGTACCTCTCACGGAGGTACTGAAAGACGAGCCGTCTGTAGACCGCACATTGGCATTGATTGACACTTTCTTGTCCACAGTCCCCGAAGAAGTAGCGGCCCAGACCGGCTTCGACTATTCGATGGATTATACTTCCTATCTTTTGGAGGAGACTCCGGCTACGGAACAGCCATCGGAAGAAACGCCCAAACTCAAAGGATACGAACTGATTGACGATTTTATAGAAAAGAGTGAGAGTGACTCCCCCCTCTACATGAAGCCGTTAAGAGAAGAAGCGGTATTTTCCGCAGCTGCTTCGGACGAGGTATGCGAAGAAGAAACGATGGAGGAAGAAGAGGAAGACGACAGCTGTTTCACGGAAACTTTAGCAAAAATCTATGTTAAACAGCAACGATATTCAAAAGCTCTTGAAATAATTAAAAAATTAAGCTTGAAATATCCAAAAAAAAATGCTTACTTTGCAGACCAAATCAGATTTTTGGAGAAATTGATTATTAACGCTAATTCAAAATAACTAAAAATGTACTTATTATTCGTTATCTTAATGGTTATTGCAGCCTTGTTGATGTGTTTCATCGTGCTGATTCAGAACTCAAAAGGAGGCGGACTTGCTTCTGGTTTCTCTTCATCTAACGCCATCATGGGCGTGCGCAAGACTACAGACTTTCTGGAAAAAGCAACATGGGGCCTGGCCATCTTTATGGTTGTAATGAGCATTGCTACTGCTTATGTAGTTCCTCGTTCTGCAGTTGCTAAAGACGCAGTGTTGGAACAGGCACAGAAAGAACAACAGACTAACCCGTATAACTTACCCGCAGGTACGGCTGCACCGCAAACTGATGCTCCTGCTACCAATGCACCTGCAACGGAAACTCCGGCACCGGCTGAAACTCCTGCTCCTAAAGCAGAGTAATTTGCTCCGCCGTCAGGTAAGGCTTTGGGATAAAACCATTTAAGGGAAGGTGCAGACGGATGCTGCATTTCTTTGATATTTAAGTGCGGATTACGCAGATTACACGGATTTTCAATGTTCCGAGTGGTCAGTGTAATCCGCACTTAACTTTTTCTTGTAAAAACAATCTCTTTGTGATAGAAACAAACGAGATTTAACTACCTTTGTGGGCTGTATAAGATTATTAACTACTTTTTGAATATAACAATGACAGAACATTTGAAACAGAAATTGAATGACTCCGCCGTACTCCGATGGAGTGTTCTAGCATTGGTCGCATTTACTATGCTATGCGGCTATTTCCTCACCGACGTAATGTCTCCTCTAAAACCCATGCTTGAGAAAGAACTACTATGGGATAGTCTTGATTATGGATTCTTCACAAGCGCTTACGGTTGGTTTAACGTATTCTTGTTGATGCTGATCTTCGGTGGTATCATTTTGGATAAGATGGGAGTTCGTTTCACCGGAATGGGAGCTTGTTTATTGATGGTGTTTGGTTGTGGATTGAAATACTATGCGATTTCTACTACTTTTCCGGAAGGTGCCATGCTCTTCGGATTCAAAACACAGGTGACTTTGGCTGCATTGGGATATGCTATTTTTGGTGTAGGTGTGGAGATTGCCGGTATCACTGTTTCCAAGATTATAGTGAAATGGTTCAAGGGCAAGGAAATGGCATTGGCTATGGGACTTGAAATGGCTACGGCACGTATCGGAACAACTCTGGCGATGGTGTTGACAGTTCCTTTGGCAGACTTCTTCGGATATACGGACGAGAGTGGTGCATTCCATACCAATATTCCTGCTCCTATTCTGTTTTGTCTGATTATGTTGTGTGTAGGTACCATCGCTTTCTTCCTTTATACTTTCTACGATAAGAAATTGGATGCTTCTTTGGATGCAGAAGGCTTGGAACCGGAAGAGCCGTTCCGCATGAAAGACATTGTGTATATCATCACAAATAAAGGATTCTGGTTGATCGCATTATTGTGTGTATTGTTCTACTCGGCCGTGTTCCCCTTTATCAAATATGCTGCCGACTTGATGGTGCAGAAATATAATGTGGATCCGAAACTGGCGGGAACGATTCCCGGATTATTGCCGATTGGTGCTATTATCCTGACTCCGTTGTTCGGTTCGTTATATGACCGTATCGGTAAGGGAGCCACATTGATGGTGATCGGATCATTGATGCTGATTTTTGTACATACCATGTTTGCCCTGCCTATATTGAATATATGGTGGTTTGCTACTATTATAATGATTATATTGGGATTTGCTTTCTCACTGGTGCCTTCGGCTATGTGGCCTTCTGTTCCGAAGATTATTCCGGAAAAACAGTTGGGTACTGCTTACGCTTTGATTTTCTGGGTACAGAACTGGGGATTGATGGGTGTTCCTTTGTTAATCGGATGGGTATTGAATACTTATTGTAAAGGTCCGGTGGTAGACGGTGCACAGACTTATGATTACACATTGCCGATGACTATTTTTGCTCTCTTTGGTGTACTTGCTCTGGTTGTTGCTTTGATGTTGAAAGCAGAGAACAAGAAGAAAGGATACGGTTTGGAAGAGGCAAATATCCAGAAGTAACAGTTGCTACAATTCGAAGTAACTGTTGTGATTCAAAGTAACGCTATAAATCCGAAAGTATAAGGTTCGGAAATAAAAGAGAATCAGTATTAATGCTTTGAAATAAGAAATAAGAACTATGGCTGCCAAAGAGAAAACCAACCTGTTAGAGGTTATTCCCTGTCGCAGTGAACATATTACAGCAGAAAGGGAAGGGGAGACGATTGTGCTCTCCTTTCCCCGTTTTAAATATCCGTGGATGCAACGCTTCCTTGTACCGGCAGGAATGTCGAAAGAACTTCATGTACGATTGGAAGAACACGGTACGGCTGTATGGGAACTGATAGATGGAAAACGTACTGTTCGTGAGATCATAGAAGAACTCGCAGAGCATTTTCAAAATGAAGCGGGATACGAGTCTCGTGTATCGGCTTATCTTTCTCAAATGCAGAAAGATGGATTTATAAAACTTTTCTTAATTAGATGATAGTTGATGGATAGTTGATAAATGATAGTTGATAGATGATAAATGATAGTTACTATGTGGCATAATAGCTGGTTATATGCGTAGTACAGCCCTCCTAAGGAGGTTTATTAAATATCTCGTTTAAAGACATGAAAAAAGGCAACTGATTCATTACGAATTAGTTGCCTTTTTAATATTTTGAGAATATCTTTAGTTACTTATATTTCTTATTTACTAAATATCCCTTATCATTTAGGAAACATCTCCCATCTCCCATCTATCATTTATCACCTATCATCTATCATCTATCATCATAAATTATCTAATTAAGGAAGATTGCCCAGAATATGACAGCAGTTGCTATGAGGGCTCCCATGATAATAAGCGTCCCCCAAACGAAATAATTACTGTCCTTTTCTTTCTTTTTTTCCGAGTCGTGGATGATACGTCCCATTTCCTCGGGAGTGGTGTTGGGCAGTGGATAAGGCTCGTTGGTGCGGTTTAATTGCTTCAGTTTGTTGTTGGCACGTTCACGGCGTAGACGGGAAGCCTCCCGTCCTTCGCTAAGCCGGCGTATCATGTCGAGCATATGTCCTTCACCACCCATATTCTTTGTCTTTTAGAATTTTACTATTTACCTTCTTCTCTATCCACTTTTAACAATCCTCCCGTATTCGGATCAAAATAAACTTTGATTGTAGAATTCTTATTGAATAAGACAGGAGCCAGATATTCTATCACACCGAATTGAGTAATAGGAAGTTCACCTTCGTAAAGTTTCTTTTTACCGTCGGTCAATGTAATCATTGCTTGTCCGGGCACGTTGTAGGCGATTCCATCCAAATCTTTCTTCTTTTTACCGTCTTCCTGTGGGATCTTGACAGATTTCAGGTCTTTCAAGCTGATATAAAACGGAGTTCCTGCCAGGTCATTATTAGCAACTACGCCTAGCTTCTTGGAGAAGCGGAAAGCAACTTCGTTGTTGAATTCCTTGTCCGGAGTAAGACGGACGGTGAATGTCTTCTCTTCCTTATCACGAGTGCCGGAGAACATTTGCGTCATGGCTTCTTCCTGTGCATTCAGATTATCGAGCATAATTTTAAGCTGTGCTCCGTCTGAAGGCATATTGTCAGCTTGTCCGCGCAATAAGGCATTCTTGCTTTCGCGGATGTTATAGATCTCTTTAGCTACCAGTTCAGCCATCTTCGCGGTAGAGCTGGCCATCAGGATTTCTTCGGTCAGGAATTCGCGGGGATTCGCTATTTTTGAGAGGACAGTGGGAGCAGGAGCTGTTTTCTTGTCTGAACTGCTTTTGCTGTAAGGCACATTGATGGTTTTCACGATGCCGTCCTCTGTCAGTTCCATAAGCGGTGCTACTGTTTTATCCTTCAATTTTACGAAGTAAGTAGTTTCGCTGTTGGGTACTCCTACGGATTTCACTTTCACACTAGCCAGTTCCCAATACTCTTCGGGTTCGGTGGAGACGTTGGCCAATCGCAAGTAACGATCAGCGTATTTGCTGAATTCTCCTGGAGTATAGTTGACTTTGTTGGCTTTTATTTCAAGCTCTATTTGGGTTTTGGGAAGGCTGTAGACTACTCCGTAATCTTTTCCCCGGGTAACTCCCGTCAGTACTTCGGTTTGTGCATAGGCGGACGTTGCCATCAGTAGTCCCGCTGCTATAATCAACTTTTTCATATTCGGTTCTTTTTAACTGGTTTTGAAAACAAAGTTAATGAAGTTATTGAAAAAACTGTAAGTTCTTAACTTTTATTCGCTTACAAGTCGCCATGCTGTCGGCAGACAGGTGATAATATCGCTTGCGATCATTCCGATCATTCCCTGCTTCTTTTGAGCGACATCGCCCGCCAATCCGTGAATGTAAGTGCCGATTTTAGCGGCTTCTTCGGTTGGATAACCTTGGGCGAGCAGTGCCAGGATTACTCCGGTCAATACGTCACCACTACCTCCGGTTGCCATTCCTGGATTCCCGGTCGGATTGAAGAAACATTTGCCTTCGGGGGTGATGATGGCGGAATAGGCTCCTTTTAAAACAATGTGGACATGAGCGGCATGAGCCAACTCGCAAGCCTTCATCAGACGTTCGTAGGAATCCTGACATTTGCCGGTCAGACGTTCCAGCTCCTTCGGATGCGGGGTGAGGATGGAGCCTTTCGGCAGATGTGTAAGTGCGTGGCGGTGGTTGGCAAGGATATTAAGTGCATCGGCGTCTACTACAACAGGGGCTTGGCAGTGTTCCAGTTGCTCCAGTAGGGCAGCTTCCGTTTCTTCATTTCGTCCCAGTCCCGGACCGATGCCGACTGCTTGATAATCATCTGTGTCGGTGGGTACGGCAAAACAGGTCTCGTTGGCGTCGGTTTCTACGATTGCTTCAGGTATGGAAGTCTGCAAGATGTCGTTGTTACACATTGGTGCATGAACGGTCAGCAGCCCTACTCCCGAACGGAGGCAGGCACGGGCGGCGAGAGCAGAAGCTCCTGCCATTCCTTTTGAACCGGCTATCAATAGTGCATGACCAAAGTTTCCCTTGTGGGCAAACTGTTTGCGTGGTTTGATGAGTGAACGGATCTCCTCTATTTCCAACATCTCGTAGTTTGTTTCCGTTTCTTCAATGCCGTCCTCGCTCAATTGGATATCCAGTAATTCCCATTCTCCTACAAATTCAGTGTTTTCTGCGAACAAAAAGGCGAGCTTCGGCAGTTGCAGACTGAAAGTAACGTCGGCACGGATAATATTGGTTTTTACGTTGAATGTGTTTTCTTCTCCCATTAATCCCGAAGGAATGTCGATGGCTACTACCATGGCAGGGGAAGAATTAATGTATTTCACTACGGCAGCGAATCCTCCGCTCAATGGTTTGTTCAGGCCGGAACCGAACAATCCATCAATAACCAGATGATCGGGTGTCAGGACAGGAGGGACGAATTGGGTACTAATTTCATGGAATGCCACTTCTTCCATCATTTCTACCAGTTCTTTGTTGGTCTGGCAGTCAGGTGAAAGTTCTCCCTTTGGGTTGAAGAGATATACTTCGAGCTTATACCCTTTTTCAGCCATCATGCGGGCTACGGCAAGGGCGTCTCCGCCATTATTTCCCGGTCCGGCAAAGATGGTGACCGGTGTTTCCGTATTCCATCTGTCTGTGATGGCTTTAGTTAATGCAGTTGCTGCACGTTCCATCAGGTCGATTGATGCAATAGGTTCGTTCTCAATGGTATAAGCGTCCAATTTCTTGATACTGCTGCTTGGAAATATTTTCATTGCGATGTTCTTTTAGTTTTCGGATTACAAATGTACATGATTCTTCTGACTTTTCCCGTTTGTTGTGGGAAGAAAACTTATTAATTATAAGGAGATGAGCTGCAGGGAATAGGGAAGTAAGTTGTCCGTGACCCATAGCAAAGTTCTTTTCTATAGGTTGCAAAGTTTTTGAGTATAGGAAGAAAACTATAATTGCAACTTTTGATTATATAAATGAAGCTTTCATTTATATAAACGCAAGCTTTGTTTTTATAAATGCAAGTTGCATTTATAGATTTTAGTTAGTGAAAAGGAACTTTTCAATGAGTCATTAGTAAGTTTATCATTGATAGAGAGTAACTTTGTTATGAATAGATTGGGAATGATCTGTAAATGTATCGGACATAGTCTGTTTGGTTTGGGGAAAAATCTGTTTTTGAACAATTTAAGTGTTTGATTATTTGCGGTTCCCAATAAAAATACTATCTTTGGGGTAGGTGATGTGTATTGCATCATTTTCCTATGCTCACAATGAATAAGATTATAAATAATAGATTGTTTAATCTTTTAAAGTTTGCATGATGGAAAAGACAAAGATTGGCTTGAATGCCGGGAAAGTATGGCGCATCTTAAATGAAAAAGGTGAACTTTCCATGTTCGATTTGTGCCGTGAATTAGGTTTGACGTTCGAAGACGTAGCTCTTGCTATTGGTTGGTTGGCTAGAGAAAGCAAAGTCTTTTTGAGGAAGAGGGAAGGAATGCTTTTTGCCAGTGTCGAAAATGTCGAATTTACTTTTGGCTAAAGTGGTAAGTAACCTGCATGTAAGATGGATCTCCATTTTGTTATTTACACAGCTAAAAAAATAATGAAGTGGACCGGTAGGATTTTTTATGCTCATTTTTATTATTCCCCCTGTATTCCTGTTTGATAAGAACTTTCTTTTTTTAAAGCATTTAATCTATTTTTCGTACCTTTGCACCCCATAAACTACTAAACACATAAATTTATGAGTGCATTGAAAGGGCATCCGAAAGGCCTTTATCTGATTTTCGCGACAAGCACGGCAGAGCGTTTCAGTTACTACGGTATGCGCGCGATCTTTATTCTTTTCCTGACGCAGGCATTATTGTTTGACAAAGAAGCGGCAGCATCCATTTACGGTAGCTATACCGGATTAGTCTATTTAACTCCTTTGATTGGCGGATACATTGCTGATAAATATTGGGGAATCCGTCGCTCTGTGTTTTGGGGAGCAGTGATGATGGCAGTCGGACAATTCCTGATGTTCATGAGTGCCTCTACTTTGGATAATACGGAACTTGCTCACTGGATGATGTATGGCGGACTCGGATTCCTGATCTTGGGAAATGGTTGTTTCAAACCTACCGTTTCTTCTCTCGTGGGGCAACTCTACGAACCGGGAGACAGACGGCTGGATGCTGCATATACCATTTTCTATATGGGAGTGAATGTCGGTTCCTTTGCCGCCCCTTTGATTTGTGGTTATCTGGGTGATACCGGTGATCCGCACGACTTTAAATGGGGATTTCTTGCAGCCGGAATCATGACACTGTTCACCGTTGTACTTTTTGAAACTCAAAAGAATAAATATCTTTTCTCTCCCTCCGGAGAACCAATCGGTATTATTCCCGATGCCAAACGTGAAAAGAAAGAGGAGATAGCCGAGCATATCTCACACCCGAAGATGGATAAGCGTACCAAGATACGTAATACCCTTGTAATCACTATTCTTACAGTTGCTTTAATAGCCTTCTTTAATTATGCTTTTGAGGGTGATTGGGTGAGCATCGGTATTTTTACCGCCTGCATTGTTTTCCCTGTCCTCATCCTGCTGGACGGATCATTAACCAAGATCGAACGTAGCCGTATTTTTGTTATCTATATAGTAGCTTTCTTTGTCATTTTCTTCTGGGCGGCTTACGAACAGGCAGGAGCCTCTTTAACCCTTTTTGCCTCCGAACAGACCAACCGCGATATTTTAGGTTGGGAAATGCCGGCTTCGTGGTTTCAATCCTTCAATCCTCTGTTTGTTGTTGTTCTGGCATATATAATGCCGGGTGTGTGGAGCTTCCTTAACAAACGAAAGATGGAACCTGCTTCTCCTACCAAACAAGCGATTGGCTTGCTACTTCTTTCTTTAGGTTATCTTTTCATCTGTTTCGGAGTGAAAGATGCCATCCCCGGAGTGAAGGTAAGTATGATTTGGCTGACAGGACTTTACTTTATTCATACAATGGGTGAAATAGCCTTGTCACCTATCGGACTTTCAATGGTAAATAAGTTGAGTCCGCTACGCTTCGCCTCTTTGATGATGGGAATCTGGTATCTGTCTACTGCCACAGCCAATAAATTTGCAGGCATGTTGAGCGGACTTTATCCGGAAGCCGGAAAAGTGAAATCAATCTTTGGTTATCAGATTGCTACCATGTACGATTTCTTTATGGTATTCGTTGTCATGTCCGGTGTTGCTTCATTGATTCTGTTCCTTCTCTCGAAGAAATTACAGAAGATGATGCACGGGGTAGAATAAAAAATCGTATTTTTGCAAGGTTATTTTTAAAATTACCGGTTATGGATACCATTCAGATAAAAGACAAACAGTTCACTGTTTCTATTAAGGAACAGGATATTCAGAAAGAAGTGATTCGCGTAGCGAACGAAATCAACCGCGACTTGGCAGGTAAGAATCCGCTCTTCCTTAGTGTGTTGAACGGTTCATTTATGTTTACCGCCGACTTGTTGAAGCATATCACCATCCCTTGCGAGATTTCGTTTGTGAAACTGGCTTCTTATCAGGGAGTGACTTCCTCGGGAGTGATTAAGGAAGTGATCGGACTGAATGAAGACATTGCCGGACGCACAGTAGTTATTGTGGAAGATATTGTGGATACCGGGCTGACCATGCAACGCCTGTTGGATACACTGGGTACACGCAACCCTGAAGCAATCCATATTGCTTCTCTGCTTGTGAAGCCTGAAAAGCTCAAGGTCAATCTGAACATCGAATATGTAGCAATGGAAATCCCGAACGACTTTATCGTTGGTTACGGATTGGATTATGATGGTTTCGGACGTAACTATCCCGATATTTATACAGTAGTAGATTAAACAGTTAATATTAAATAGGTACCAGTTTTAATGGTAAATAGTAAATCGTTAAATTGTAAATAACAAAATGTTGAACATCGTAATTTTCGGTGCTCCGGGTTCAGGAAAAGGAACACAGAGCGAACGTATTGTAGAAAAGTATGGAATCAATCACATCTCAACAGGAGATGTATTGCGTGCTGAAATCAAGAATGGCACAGAACTGGGTAAAACTGCTAAAGGTTACATCGACCAAGGTCAATTGATTCCTGATGAATTAATGATTGATATTCTGGCAAGCGTATTCGACAGCTTCAAAGATAGCAAAGGTGTAATTTTCGACGGTTTCCCAAGAACAATTGCACAAGCTGAAGCATTAAAGAAAATGTTGGCAGAAAGAGGACAGGATGTTTCTGTAATGGTTGACCTGGATGTTCCGGAAGAAGAACTGATGGTACGTCTGATTAAACGTGGTAAGGATTCCGGTCGTGCTGATGATAATGAAGAGACCATCAAAAAACGTCTGCACGTATATCATTCACAGACTGCCCCACTGATCGACTGGTACAAGAATGAAAAGAAATACCAACACATCAACGGTTTGGGTACTATGGAAGGTATCTTTGCTGAAATCTGCGAAGCAGTAGATAAATTGTAATTTAGTAATCTTACTAATTATCAATACACTATTATAAATGAATAAGTCAGTCAGTAGCCGGAGTATTCTACTTAACTACTCTAACTACTGACTACTTTAACTACTTAAAAAGAATATGGCTGAATCGAATTTTGTTGATTACGTAAAGATATACTGTCGCTCGGGTAAGGGCGGAAGAGGCTCTACGCACATGAGGCGCGAGAAATATTGTCCTAACGGAGGTCCCGATGGGGGCGATGGTGGAAGAGGAGGTCATATCATCTTGCGCGGTAACCGTAATTACTGGACATTGCTGCACTTGAAGTATGACCGTCATGCAATGGCCGGTCATGGTGAATCGGGGAGCAAAGGACGTAGTTTCGGAAAAGACGGTGCGGATAAAGTAATAGAAGTGCCCTGTGGAACGGTCGTTTATAATGCCGAAACCGGGGAATATCTTTGTGACGTAACAGAAGACGGACAGGAAGTGATCTTGCTCAAAGGCGGTCGCGGTGGTCAGGGTAACTGGCATTTCAAGACGGCAACCCGTCAGGCTCCGCGTTTTGCGCAGCCGGGAGAACCGATGCAGGAAATGACCGTTATCATGGAGCTGAAACTGCTTGCCGATGTTGGTCTGGTAGGTTTCCCGAATGCGGGTAAGTCAACTTTGCTTTCTTCTATTTCGGCTGCCAAACCGAAAATTGCTGATTATCCGTTTACTACGCTCGAACCCAATTTGGGTATCGTTTCCTATCACGGTGGAAAGTCTTTCGTGATGGCGGACATACCGGGTATTATCGAGGGAGCCAGTCAGGGTAAAGGCTTGGGACTGCGTTTCCTGCGTCATATCGAGCGCAATTCATTACTGCTGTTTATGGTTCCGGCAGACAGTGACGACATTCGTAAGGAATACGAAGTCTTGCTGAACGAACTGCGTACTTTCAATCCTGAAATGTTGGACAAGCAACGTGTGTTGGCTGTCACCAAGAGCGATATGCTCGATCAGGAATTGATGGACGAAATAGAACCTACATTGCCGGAAGGCATTCCCCACGTATTCATATCTTCTGTTTCCGGTTTGGGTATCTCGGTGTTGAAAGACATTCTTTGGGAAGAACTGAATAAGGAAAGTAATAAGATAGAGAACATCGTTCACCGTCCGAAGGACGTGACCCGTCTGCAACAGGAGCTCAAAGACATGGGCGAAGATGAAGACATCGTTTATGAATATGATGACAATGTTGATGATGACGACGATGATATCGACTATGAATATGAGGAAGAAGATTGGGAAGAAAAATGATTTCACTTACAAAAAATAAAGAGTTGAAGGGATATAAGTCACTCATGTCATATCCCGGAGTAGCTCATTTCGTAACTACACGTCACGGAGGTGTTAGTACCGGGACTTATGCCTCTTTCAACTGCTCGCCTTATACGAATGACACGTGTATGAATCTTGTCCGTAACCGGCATCGGTTGCTTCAATTGATGAAGTGGGAAATACAAGAATTATTCTTTGCAGAGCAGCGACACGGTGCCGTGAGCATAGTGATTGATAAATGGTACTTTGATGCTCCGGAAGGAATGAGGCAGGATGTTTTGAGAGGTGCCGATGCTTTAATTACCAATATACCGGGGTATTGCGTTTGCGTCACGACTGCGGATTGCGTACCCGTATTGTTGTATGACAAGAAGTTGCAAGTGGTAGCTGCCATTCATGCCGGATGGAAAGGAACGGTGGAGCATATTGTCAGCAATGTACTCGAACACATGAATGAGATGTTCGGAACGCAAGGCGAAGATGTGGTAGCTTGCATCGGACCGAGTATTTCGCTCGAATCATTTGAAGTAGGCGATGAGGTCTACGAAGCTTTTAAAGAAAGTGGTTTCGATATGTCCCTTATTTCTGTTAAAAAGAGGAAAACCGGAAAGTATCATATCGACCTGTGGGAAGCAAACCGGATTGAATTACTGAATGCCGGAGTGCCTGCAGAACAGATAGAAGTAGCTGGCATCTGTACCTATATTCATCATGATGAATTCTTCTCTGCACGTAGACTGGGTATAGACTCCGGTCGTATCTTGTCGGGAATAATGATTAGAAAGTAATAATCAGTACCTATAACCGTATAGCACTGATGATTAGTTTATGATAAGTTATGTTTGAAATAAAAGTATCTAAAGAAATAAAAGACGCATGCCCGGTTTTCGCCGGAGCCGCCGTGTATGCTGCAGTGAAGAATACTGCTTACAGCGAAGGTCTTTGGCACGAAATCAATGCTTTCACCGAACAACTGACTTCCACAACACAGATGGAAGACATCAAACATCAACCTGTTATCTTTGCTACCCGTGAGGCTTATAAACGTTGTGGCAAAGACCCCGGACGTTATCGTCCGTCGGCCGAAGCTTTGCGTCGCCGCCTGATGCGCGGAATCCCTTTATATCAAATTGATACATTGGTAGACCTGATTAACCTCGTGTCTCTTCGTACGGGACATTCTATCGGTGGCTTCGATGCGGATAAAATACAAGGTACACACCTTGAACTCGGTATCGGTAAAGCTGGAGAACCATTTGAAGGCATCGGGCGCGGTGTGTTGAATATTGAAGGATTACCCGTATATCGCGATTCATTCGGAGGAATCGGAACCCCGACAAGCGATCACGAACGTACGAAAATGGATCTCGGAACTACTCATATTTTAGCGATAGTCAACGGTTATAACGGGAAAGAAGGCTTGAAAGAAGCTGCTGAAATGATTCAGACTTTATTAAGAAACTATGCAGAATCGGATGGAGGCGAAATCATGTTCTTTGAATAATGAGGCTCCTTTTTCCGGCTTGAAAAAGAAAAAACACATGAAAAACATACTTATTTTACTGACTGTTTTATTATTGCCACTGGTTGCCAACGGACAGAATAAATCTTCATTCTCTGCCCGGGAAGTGAGCGATGTCCGGGTAGCTACTCCCGGACTATTTGCTAAAGGAAATCACATCTATCTGCATTTGGACTCCTTGAAAGACCATGAATATGCTTTTCCATTACCCGGAGGAAAAGTAATCTCCGCCTATGGAACTCGTGGAGGACATTCGGGAACAGACATTAAAACTTGTGCAAAAGATACGATTCGTGCTGCTTTTGATGGAGTGGTACGTATGTCGAAACCATATTATGCCTACGGGAATCTAGTCGTTATCCGTCACGCTAACGGATTGGAAACTCTTTATAGCCACAATTTCAAGAATCTGGTTAAAAGCGGTGATATCGTAAAAGCCGGACAGCCTATCGCACTAACCGGACGTACTGGCCGTGCCACTACCGAACATGTGCATTTCGAAACCCGTATCAACGGAGAGCACTTCAATCCGAATCTGATTTTCAACCTGAAAGAGAGAACATTGCGGAAAGAATGTATCAAGTGTACCAAGAATGGGGGTAAAATCGTTGTGAAGACTCACACTCCTGATAGTCGGGTTGCGCAGAATAAGAAGTAAACTATTATGGTACAAACCGTATGCAAACCGGTTTGTCTATTTTAATATCCCGGTGCACGTCCGTTAGCAATCCCGTGTCTGCATCTCTTTCATAAACTTGTATCACATTGCTATCTCTGCAAGCGACTAACAGGTATTTACCGTTAGGCGTGATGATGAAATTACGCGGATGAATCCCTGTAAGTTGATAGCTTGTTTTCGTCAACATTCCATTATCCGGATGAATCCGGAAGATAGCGATGCCATCTGCTTTCAAGCGATTACTGGCATATAAGAATTTTCCATCCGGGCTGATATGAATGTCTGCACTTCCTTTGGCTCCCACAGTATCAGCAGCTATCGTTTGAATCTCTTTCAGGTTTCCGTCTTTATATTCAAAAGCAATGACTGTGCCCGACAACTCATTTATCAGATAAGCATAGTTACCGTTCGGGGCAAATGTCAGATGGCGGGGGCCTGAACCGGCTTTTACTTTGTAGGCCGCTGGTTGTCCTTCTTTAAGGAAACTCTCTTGGTTGGCAATATCTGCATCCGGGTTGATGACATATTTATGTATTTGGTCTGTTCCTAAATTATCAGCAAACAGGTATTTTCCATCGGGAGTAATCCGTATACAGTGCAAATGAGATTTTTCCTGCCGTTCCTTGTCTACTCCCGAACCTTCAAACTTCAGGATATCGGAAGCAGGAAGGAGAGAGCCATCCTTAGCAATAGGAAAAACAGAAATACTGCCTCCGCTGTAATTGGCAGTCACTACATTCTTACCATTAGTGATAATATAGCAAGGGTCTTCGCCTCCGGTCTTTTGTGAATTTAATAGTTGGAAAGTGCCTTTCTCTTTATCGAAAGCCAATGCATTGGCAGCAGCCCGCTCATCATTAAATTCACTGACTGCATAAACGAATTTTCCGTCAGCGGATGGAACAAAATAAGAAGGATTCTCTATTTCTACTTCACTCAAAGGGACAGCAGTTCCGTCTTTTTCATTAAAGCGGAAGCTATAGATACCTTTACTGGTTCCTGAAGTGTAAGTACCTACTAACATCGTTAATTCATTTTCCGTAGTATCGGTTGTTTCCATATGAGTCTTTTTTTTAGATGTGCAGCTACTGATACTGATTCCGAATAGACAAATAGCAGCGAATGACTTGAATATAAATACTTTAGATAAAAATCTCTTCTTCATAAGTAGCATGTTATTGGTTGGTTCTTCATGGTGTTTTTTCATTTTAAGTATAAAATAGCTCCGTAAAGATAATGCTTTGATATAATATTTGCTAACGTCTTCTCGTAATTTAGAAAACATTTCCTATCTTTGTACCCTTGGAAAGCGTTCTAAATAATCGCTATTCTGTACGAATAAGAATTTGGGGTTGACTGGATTTGACAGCGGGCAGAAATGGTAGGTAAGCATGCAGTGGGTCGGTAATTTCCACTTAAATATCAGTTATCAAAATTTTATCTGGCGAAACTAATTACGCTCTTGCTGCTTAATCGAATCACAGTAGATTAGCTTAATCCAGGCACTAGGTGCCAGGACGAGACATCACTCGGAAGCTGTTGCTCCGAAGCATTCCGGTTCAGTGGTGCAGTTACATCGGGGATAGTCAAAGGCGGCCTCGCACCTTTGATGAAACTTAAGAGGATAAGGCAGGAATTGATGGCTTTGGTTCTGTTCCTGCACGAAAATTTAGGCAAAGATAAGCATGTAGAAAGCTTATGATTTCCTCGTTTGGACGAGGGTTCGATTCCCTCCAGCTCCACTTTGTACTGATCACTAGTATCTATAAAAAGAACACTCAATGTTGCAAAAGTAACATTGAGTGTTCTTTTCTATGGGGCTATCAATGAATTTATTCCCCCTCGTGAGCCATTAATCTTTATATCCGTATCAGGCAATAGCTTTTTAATGCGCTCTATTCCCTCTTTGGTTATCTTTCCATATAGGTTCAACGATTTGATTTTTATCTTTGATATTTCATCCGGTATATCAATCTTATCGATAAACTGGATATCCAGTCTTTTTATCTCCTTCAGTTCTAACAAGACAGTAGGAAACTCCTTTACCCTAATGTTAATGCCACTGCCCCAGCCGTCATTTTGGGCATCAGCACTTAACTTGTTTTTTAGTCCATCATTGTTAATATCTTTCTTTCTAACCATCCAACCTATTTGTGGTCGCAGAGCGAAATTCTTACTATTTTGCTCCAGTCCGATGAAACCTGCCCAAAATTCTAATGGGGTCTCTTTGACAGCATCGGGATATACTTCCTGATACTTTACATCTACCTTCACTATTTCATCGGGGAGACAATTTCTGCCTTCAAGCTGTTTCAGATTATTTCTTCTTCCTTTCTTGTCATACGGGAAAAATTTAACAATCCATCCGTCAATAATATTCGGAGCGCCGTATTGCTTCTGTGAATGATATTTGAACATATTGCGCCAGAAGCTTTTGTCCACCTGGCCTTTGGAGGCTTTGACAAATTCTTCCAGAAGAGGCTCCAGTTCGGAAATCCACCATTCAAGTTTATATTCTTTCAGGCTTCTGGCTTTCTGTAGAACTTTCTCCCAGTCCTCCGGAGTTCCTTCGAGGGTTATTTCAGGTATTCCACAGACAATGCGTATGATTATAAACTCAAAGTATGGCTTCACAGCTTCCATGATTGTTATTTCAGAAGCAACTTTCTCTAAGGAGGTGGTTGTTGAAAAATTACAGGTAAGCAACTCAGTCAGATGGTTACCGACGTGTTCTGATATTTGTTTTGTGAATTGGGGAAAGATCTCTTCCCATGAAAAAGTAGGGTCTTCCAGTTTCTTGTCCGCTCTTACAATTAAGGACAGTTTGCCGGAGAAGTCAACGAGATTATTTCTCATCGATTCCTGATTGGCATTTATATGCCGGGCAAATCCCTGGCTGATTAGTAGCCAAATCATGTCTGGGGACAGAACAAATGGCCTGTGATCTGCATAAGCCTGATACATACCGTTGAAAAAAGAATTAGGACCAAAAGATACCAGACTGTCAGGAGATTGGCTCTTTGCAATGATATGATAAGGAATTTCGATATGCTTCTTTTTTATTTCATAAGGCTCTATGTTCATGTACGATAATATAAGACTTTTATAAATGTCGTCTTGGGAATTCAAATGGAGTAATTCTTCAGGCTTTGAAAGCTTTTCAACTTTAAAGGTGATTCCATTTTGAGCGAATATGGGAACACTGCAAGATATTAATAAGCCAAAAAGTATGTTTTTCATAATCTTAAATGATTCTATGGTGGCATAAACTTATCAGGTATGTCTATGCTTTTCATAGACGATATGCAAATATAACATTATAAGAAGTAGATTAAACAGGATATTAAATGTTTTTTGATTTATATCTATAAAAAACATAAGCGTATTATTTCTTGAGCCGATAAGCGGGAATTATTCGGGAATTTGTAGTAAGTTTGCTCTGCTAATCCTAAAGAATGACGCAGAGAAAGATTATACATATCGACATGGATGCCTTCTATGCCTCTGTAGAACAGCGTGATAATCCTGAACTTCGTGGCAAACCTTTGGCAGTAGGTCATGCTGAAGAGAGGGGAGTTGTGGCTGCTGCCAGCTATGAAGCCCGGCGTTATGGTGTCCGTTCGGCCATGTCCTCCCAAAAGGCGAAACGCCTTTGTCCCCAACTCATCTTTGTACCCGGCAGGATGGATGTTTATAAATCCGTTTCCCGTCAGATACATGAGATTTTCCACGAATATACAGACCTCATCGAACCTCTGTCTTTGGATGAGGCTTTTCTGGATGTTACTGAAAACAAGAAAGATATTTCCCTGGCTGTGGATATAGCCAAGGAAATAAAGTTGAAGATTCGCGAGCAACTCAACCTTGTTGCCTCTGCCGGAGTATCTTATAATAAATTTTTAGCTAAAATAGCTTCGGACTATCGCAAACCGGACGGCTTATGTACTATTCACCCGGAACAAGCTCTTGATTTTATCGCCTGTCTTCCTATTGAATCTTTCTGGGGAGTGGGACCTGTGACTGCCAAGAAGATGCATTTGCTGGGTATCCACAACGGACTTCAACTACGGAAATGTTCTCTTGAAATGCTGACTGGTCATTTTGGAAAAGCAGGTACGCTGTATTATGAATGTTCGCGAGGCATTGACGAACGCCCTGTCGAAGCAATTCGTATTCGTAAATCTATCGGCTGTGAACGTACATTGGAACGGGACATTTCGGCCCGTTCATCGGTCATAATCGAATTATATCACGTTGCAGTAGAACTGATTGAACGTCTCCAGCGAAAAGACTTCAAAGGAAACACGCTTACCTTGAAAATTAAGTTTCATGATTTTAGCCAGATCACCCGAAGCCTTACTCAATCGCAGGAACTGACTACCTTAGACCGGGTACTCCCGCTTGCCAAGGAACTGCTTAAAAGTGTGGAATATGAACAACATCCAATCCGTCTCATCGGGCTTTCTGTCTCCAATCCGAAAGAAGAAGCCGATGAGCAACACGGTGTTTGGGAACAGTTGAGTTTTGAATTTAGCGATTGGGATTAAGGTATGAAAAACGGGAAGAGAACAGGATGTCAAAATAGAGCCTTTATTTGGACTAAACAGAGGCTCTGTTTAAGGAAGACAGAGCCTCTGTTTAGCTAAAATTGCACCTCTGTTTTCTTGGAACGGAATCTCTGTATTTTGAGAAGAAATCTCTGTTTAAATATGAGTGAAATCGATTATTCTATAACCTAAAAGCTTAAAATGAAGCAATTATGAGTACAAATTTTGAAGTATGTACTTTTTTGTCATTAGGTTCGTATGATTTGCTCACCTCATTTTTTATCAGATACACTATCTTTGCAATACTTAAATGAATGAAAATACCATGACTCGAATGAAACATTTGCTTTGTGTTTTTCTGGTAGCAGCTTTGGGAAGTCTTTCTTTCAAGGCAAACGCATATACCGAACGCAATATGCTGCAGAAAGCGGCAGACGAAACTACGTTGAAAAACGTGTTGGTAATGAAACAGGCTTGGGTGCCTTACCCTGCTTATACAGATCGCGCCGCTTGGGACTCGTTGATGGGCTCTAACAAACAACGCCTCATCGAAGCCGGTGAAAAACTCCTCGACTATAAATGGCAGCTGATACCTGCCACTGCTTATTTGGAGTACGAACGTAGCGGTAACCGGAAAGTGATGGAAGTTCCTTATGACGCCAACCGTCAGGCACTCAACACCCTGATGCTCGCCGAACTGGCTGAAGGAAAAGGACGCTTCATCGACCAACTACTGAACGGAGCATATATGAGCTGTGAAATGAATTCATGGGTTTTATCCGCACACTTGCCTCGCCAGAGCAGCAAACGTTCACTGCCCGATTTCCGTGAACAGATTATTGACCTCGGTTCAGGCGGATATGGAGCTTTAATGGCTTGGGTACACTATTTCTTCCGTAAACCATTCGACAAAATCAATCCCGTGGTATCTTTACAAATGCGTAAAGCAATCAAAGAACGTATTCTCGATCCATATATGAACGACGATGAAATGTGGTGGATGGCTTTTAACTGGAAACCGGGGGAAATCATCAACAATTGGAATCCCTGGTGTAACTCAAATGCCCTGCAATGTTTCTTCCTGATGGAGAACAATAAAGACAAGTTGGCAAAAGCCGTTTACCGCTCCATGCAATCAGTCGACAAATTTATCAATTTCGTGAAGTCTGACGGTGCTTGTGAAGAAGGTACATCCTACTGGGGACATGCTGCCGGAAAACTCTATGATTATTTGCAGATACTCTCCGATGGTACAGGTGGTAAACTGTCTCTGTTCAATGAACCGATGATTCGCCGGATGGGAGAATATATGTCCCGCTCATACGTGGGTAATGGCTGGGTGGTGAACTTTGCTGACGCATCGGCACAAGGAGGAGGTGATCCCTTATTAATCTATCGTTTCGGTAAAGCTGTAAACAGCGATGAAATGATGCATTTTGCCGCTTACCTGCTGAATGGGAGAAAGCCGTATGCCACCATGGGCAACGATGCTTTCCGTTCGCTCCAGTCTCTGCTTTGCTGTAATGAACTCGCAAAAGCAACTCCGAAACATGATATGCCGGATGTTACCTGGTATCCCGAAACGGAATTCTGCTATATGAAGAACAAGAATGGTATGTTTGTTGCCGCTAAAGGCGGATTTAATAACGAAAGTCATAATCACAATGATGTAGGGACCTTCTCTCTATACGTGAATACGATTCCCGTGATTATTGATGCCGGTGTAGGTACCTATACCAAACAGACGTTCGGTAAAGACCGCTATACTATCTGGACCATGCAGAGCAATTATCACAACTTGCCGATGATTAACGGAGTACCGCAAAAATTCGGTCAGCAGTATAAAGCGACAAATACAGTTTGCAATGAGAAGAAACGGACATTCTCTACTGATATAGCTACTGCTTATCCGGCAGAGGCGAAAGTGAAAAGTTGGATTCGCTCTTACGCACTTGATAATAATAAATTAACTATTGGCGATACTTATACATTGGATGAGGTTGTTGCTCCTAATCAACTGAATTTCTTAACTTGGGGCAATGTTACTTTCCCGTCTGAAGGGAAAATCCGAATCGAAGTGAAGGGACAAAAGGTGGAAATGCATTATCCGTCACAATTTAAAGCAGAACTGGAAACAATCAAATTAGATGATCCGCGCCTGTCTAACGTATGGGGCAAGGAGATTTACCGCATCACACTAAAGACAGAAGAAAAGAAAGCGACTGGTAAATATGAATTTGTGATCCAACAAGTGAAGTAAGATGAAGTAGATTCTTTTAAATAAGAAAAAATAAAGTATAAACATTTAAATCACAGTAAGATGAAAAAAGTTTTATTTGCCGGCCTTTTGGTCATTGCAGGAGTAAGTGTAAGTGCACAGAACCTGATAAAGAATGAAAAATTCGCTACCGAAGTAAAGACTAAAGTGACTAACGCTAACAAAGCTGCCGCAGGAGAGTGGTTTATTTTGAATAATGAAGCTGACGGAGTAACTACTATTGCTTGGGAACAAACGGGAGATGCCAAATATCCGAATGCGATGAAATTTGATAATTCCGGTGCCGAAAAAAATATCTCTTGGTACAAGGCTTTTCTGGGACAACGTATTACCGATGGTTTGGAAAAAGGCATCTATGTTCTTACTTTCTATGCAAAAGCTAAAGAAGCTGGTACTCCGGTAGGTGTATACATCAAACAGACCAATGAAGAAAAGAACGATAATGGTAAGTACAATACCACTTTCTTCATGCGTAGAGATTATGATGCGGATGCTCAACCGAATGCTTCGGGTGCACAGTATAACTTTAAGATTAAAGATGCTGATAAATGGACTAAAGTAGTGGTTTATTATGATATGGGACAAGTGGTTAATGCTATTAGCAGCAAGAAGGCAAATGCTGACTTGGAAGTATCTGACACGGATGATGACGCTGCTATTCTGAAAGATTGCTATCTGGCTATTCTTTCACAAAACAAAGGTGGCGTTGTAGAAATCAGCGACGTGACATTGAGAAAAAAATAAAAACTAAGGGGGGTAAGTGCCTGTCACTCATAAATTGCTATCTTTTTTAGGCACGGATTACACGGATTTCACGGTCTTAAGTATTGTCATTGCTACAAAGTAACCGTGTTAATCCGTGTAATCCGTGCCTAAATTATTAAGAACACATACTTAATATATAGACTCCATAGAATAATCAACCCTCTATTTAGGGTGATACCAAGCGGCTTATTGGATTCCGAGTTTCTTCTTCAAACCCTTTGGCAGAGAATCTTTATGAACCATGACACAAATAGTTTTGGCACGTACATAACTTTCAGACATATTCAGATAACCTCCGGATTTGTTGCTTTCTGCTCCCCAGGAATTCTTGGTAATATAATATTTAGTACCATTCTGGTCTTTTACAATGCCGGTGATGTGCATCAGGTGGTCATCGGTCGTTACAAACTTCTCATAACCGTCCTGACGGATTTCCGGTGTAACATTGATTTCCGGATAAGGATGCTCGAACTTGAACACTTCATCCATACGCTGATATTTAGGCATAGCTTCAAAACGGGCACGATCGGTAGTTGAGTAATCTTTCACGTCCTCTACTTGCGGATTGATGGCGATTCCGTTCTTGAAAGAGAAACCCTGTTCGCTGACATCACCATCCCAACATACGGTATATCCCTTGTTCAATGCATAGTCAATAGCCCCGATCAGTTCGTCCAGCGGAAGATTATACATCGGTTGATTCTCCCAGTTGTCAGGCACTTCAGGTGAGAAGGTTTCATAATAAGGTTTATGAGTGAAACTGGTCAGCTCGATATAATCATCCATATTCAATCCCAAACTTTCAGTGAAAGATTGAGGCGTATATTCCTTGCCTTTATAAGTAAACTTTTCAGGAAGCTTGCCCAAATAAATGTCGAACAGATTGTTGATGAGCGCATCATATTCCGGAGTACGCTTTTTAGAAGCAATATTTGCATCCACCAATGCTTTGAGGTAACGTGACAGTGCTCCGTGGTTATGATCTTTGCTGTCGTTTAGCAGTCCGGTGTATACTTCTTCCGGAACGATTCCCGCTTTCTTATAAGCATTCTTGAAAGTGTGTGCCAAACTTCCTTCCCCAATGCTTCCTTTACCACGACGCAGGTAATTGTCTTCGATCTGATTCATGTACTTCTGGCGGACGATAAACATTTCCGAGAGATCATATTCTCCTTTTCCCATACGGAGCAGTTCCGATTCCATAAAAGAAGCGGTGGCAAAGCACCAACAGGTTCCTGTGGAGCCCTGATCTTTGACAGGTGTTGCTTTGTGAGATACAACGGTTGTGAATTCATAACCGGGTGTTTGTGCAAAAGAGGTTACGGCTAGTAAAAGCAGCGCAACCGACATAAATAGCTTTTTCATAATGTGTTTTATTATCTTTCTTCTGCAAATGTATAAAAAAAGCGAGGATACTCGAAAGTTCCTCGCTCTATTTATTATAATTAGTGTGTTTATTTACATGACAACCTGCTGTGACAGCAGTTTTTGAAGTTTACCGTTCAAGGTTTGACACATAGCACCATTTCCCATTGCTTGATAGCGTTTAATACGGTACTGTAACATCATAATTTTTTCATTTGCATTCTTTTTCATAATTTGTTTCCTCTTTTTTTGCCCTCCACGTTTTGAAGAGCGATTTTACATCTTGTTTTCTCTAATAACACTGCAAAGATACGAATTGTTTTTGAATTATATGCTGTAAAACATAAAAATCTTCTTTTTCATTTGAATTTTCTTTTTATAAGGGTTCGAACACGGTCCATGTTACAAACCTGTTACAAAATGCCCGCAATTCTCCGTTGATGACAATATTATTCTTATCTATCACATTTTTATGTACTTATCTAGGCTTTCAGAAAATATTCTTGTATTTTTGTCAGTCAGCAACCTTATTATTAGAATAAACCAAACACTCGTATGAAAACATTCACCCATCTTTTGTGCATCCTGATTTTGTCAATTGTGCTGTTTGCTTGTAACAACGCTCATTTTCTCAAAGAAGAAGCCTACCGGAATCAAGTGGCTCAAGACTTTGAACTGAAAAAACAGGCACTTCCTCATGGAGATTTATTTGCGATCTTTGCCGATTCTGTTTTATCAGTCTACGAGCGCGAAGCATTGATGTTTCTCTATGCTTATATGCCGATAGGGGATGTGACGGACTATTCAGGAGATTATTATCTGGAAAATGTCCGGCTGTCAAAGCAGACGCGTAGCGAAATGCCTTGGGGAAAGGAGATTCCCGATGAAGTGTTCCGTCATTTTGTTTTGCCGATCCGGGTGAATAATGAGAATCTGGACGATTCCCGTCGTGTGTTTTATGGCGAGCTGAAAGATAGGGTGAAGGGACTGCCGATGAAAGAGGCTATATTAGAGGTGAATCACTGGTGTCATGAGAAAGTAGTCTATCGTCCGAGTGATGCGCGTACCAGTTCGCCATTGGCATCCGTCAAGACGGCGTATGGGCGTTGTGGTGAAGAGTCTACATTTACGGTAGCTGCTCTCCGGGCGGTTGGTATTCCGGCGCGTCAGGTGTATACGCCTCGTTGGGCGCATACGGATGATAATCATGCCTGGGTGGAAGCATGGGCGGATGGACATTGGTATTTCTTCGGAGCCTGTGAGCCGGAGCCGGTTTTGAATCTGGGATGGTTCAATGCTCCTGCCAGTCGGGGAATGTTGATGCATACGAAAGTCTTCGGGCGTTATAACGGTCCGGAGGAAATGATGCTTGAAACGCCGAATTATACGGAAATCAATGTGATTGATAATTATGCGCCTACCGCTAAGGCTATCGTGACGGTGACGGATGCCGAAGGACAAGCGGTAGCAGACGCTAAAGTTGAATTTAAGATATACAATTATGCAGAGTTCTATACAGTAGCTACGAAGTATACAGATGCAGAAGGGAAAGCCAGCCTGACTGCCGGTAAAGGAGATATGCTGGTTTGGGCATCCCGTGACGGACGATTTGGCTATGCTAAATTATCTTTTGGAAAAGACAATGCATTGCATCTCTCTTTAGATAAGAAAGAAGGGGAAACTTATTCCTTGCCAATGGATCTTATTCCTCCGGTAGAAGGGGCGAATATCCCCGAAGTCACTCCCGAACAGCGTGCAGAGAATGATCGGCGAATGGCGCAAGAAGACTCCATCCGTAATGCGTATGTGGCAACAATGATGACGGAAAAACAAGCCGAAGAGTGGGTAGACAAGCTGTATGGAAATGCTTTACAATCGGAAAAGAAAGAAAAACTGGCAGACTTTCTGGTTGCTTCGCGCGGAAACTACCAAACATTGAAAGACTTCCTTTTGCCTGTCAGGAAAGAGAAAGATGCTGTCTCATGGGAAGAAATACGTGCCATGTGGATATTAGAGAGTCTTTCGGCAAAAGACCTCCGTGATGTAACTCTGGATGTATTGAATGATCATTTGCAAACGAATCTTTCGGATTGGGAAAAGATAGATACCGAACGTTTTAAAAGAATGTACCTCAATCCTCCTCGTGTAGCCAATGAAATGCTGACTCCTTATAAAAAGGTACTTCGCGAAGCGATTGAAAAAACTGTTTACCAGTCTGTTCCCGATAGCATGAAGCGTGATCCTAAGGTATTAATAGAATGGTGTAGAAAAGAAATTAAAATCAATAATGAATTGAATTCCCAACAGATTCCGATCTCTCCGATGGGTGTGTGGAAAGCACGGGTGGCTGATGAAAAGTCACGTGATATTTTCTTTGTAGCAGCTTGCCGGAGCATGGGATGGGCGCCTGCCCGGATTGATGAAGTGACCGGAAAGGTACAGGTCTTAAATAAAGAATTTGCTCCGGAAGATGTCGATTTCGAGACAGCAGAATCCGCATTGTCCCAAAAAGGAGTATTGAAAGCTACCTATACGCCTATCCGTTCATTAGATAATCCTAAATATTATTCGCATTTCACTCTTTCCAAGTTTAAAGACGGTACCTTCCAGTTGTTGAATTATGACGAAGGAGAGACAGATATGGGGGATGGGACTACATGGCATAATTTATTAAGATATGGGAGAGAGTTTGATGAAGGCTATTATATGATGGTGACCGGAACCCGTCTGGCAAGTGGCGCGGTGCTTTCCAACATTACGTTTTTTACGATAGAACCGGGTAAGACAACGACAGTTGATCTTGTGATGCGTGAAAGCAAAGATCAGGTACAGGTGATCGGCAATTTTAATTCAGAAGCGATCTATCGGCCGGTCGGTGACACCGGGCTGCAAAGTATTTTGCAAACCTGCGGTCGTGGCTATTTTGTGGTGGCTGTTCTCGGGGCAGGGCAGGAACCTACCAATCATGCGTTAAGAGACATAGCCGCTCTAGGCAATGATTTTGAACAGTGGGGGCGTAAGATGGTCTTTCTTTTCCCTTCGGAAGAACAATACAAGAAATTTAATGCTGACGAATTCAAGGGACTTCCGTCTACCATCACTTACGGTATTGATACTGATGACAGCATTCGGAAAGAAATTGTGGCAGCTATGAACTTGAATAATTCCATCCTGCCGGTCTTTATTATTGCCGACACATTTAATAGGATAGTCTTTGTTTCTCAAGGATATACAATCGGTTTAGGGGAACAATTGATGAAAGTTGTACATGGATTATAGGAAAGAGGCTGTATGAATAATCGTTAATTCTTGCTCTTAATATGCTTTTTTCGGAAAAGAATGATTACGTTTGCAGCAAATTATGACTAAGTATATTTTTTGCATATTAGCATGCGCATTTCTGGTATTGGGATTTAGTAATGTTTCCGATAAAGATTTGCAGGGATTTCAGAAAGAAACTGAAATCCGGGTTAATGATATGCAATATAAAGTAGAGTCATGTTGTTGTGTCTCTTCTGCCGGCTTCGATAAGTCAAGTAAAAAATCGCATTCGCAGTTTGTTGATGAGACATCCAATTGTAAAGTCAGTGACTGCATTTTTGATAATATCTCTTTTCCGAGAAGCATTGTTCCTTTCAAGAACTTGAAGTTCAATACAAATACTGTGATTATACAGATATTGAGCTCTCTGAATGTTCAGCTTCCGGAGAATCGTTTGGGTCATACCGACCTTGATGTCAATTACACTAAATATTCGTGTAAGTATTACGTCTACACATTGGCGCATATTCTCATTTAGACAATATTCTTTTCTTTTGGTTGGGTGAGGTGTGTCTTATTCTGATACCTCTCTGCCACTCTTTCCTTTATTTTTATTATTATCTATTTTATTCATGTCAACATGGAAAACAAAGAATGTATTTCCTGTGACTTGGAACAAAAGACGGGTATTGATGTGTCTTATTGCTACCAGTGTGGCAAATGTACGGCCGGATGTGTGTTATCAGAGGAGATGGATTATGCTCCCAGCTATATTCTCCGGTTGTTGCAGACAAAAAATGCTCAAAATGACCGTCGCGTGTTAAGTTCCAATGCCATTTGGATTTGCTTGAATTGCGAAAACTGTATTGCCCGGTGTCCCAAAGAAATAAACATTCCTGAAGTGATGGACTATCTGCGTGAGAAATCCCGTCAAGAAGGATGCATTAGTAAAGAGTCACGCCCTGTTGTAGCTTTCCATTCCGCTTTTCTCGAATCAGTAAAAAGAACAGGAAGACTCTACGAGGTTGGATTGGTGGCAGGTTTTAAAGCCCGTACCTTACGTTTGACACAGGATTTGAATGTGGCTCCTGTTATGTTCGTCAAAGGGAAGCTCAACCTTCTTCCGGAACGGGTAAAAGATGAGAATATGATCAAAAAGATATTTGCACAAACCATTGAAAAGACTCAAAAGTAACTATGAGAATCGGTTTCTATCCGGGATGTTCGCTAAACGGAACTTCTCGTGAATATAATGAATCAGTCAAAGCACTGGCACAGGCGATGGGACTCGAACTGATCGAGTTGAAAGACTGGAACTGTTGCGGTGCAACGGCTGCTCACTCCATGAGCAAACAATTGTCTCTTGCCTTACCTACCCGTGTGTTGGCTTTGGCAGAACAACAGGGATTTCAAGAAATCGTTGTCCCCTGCGCTTCCTGTTACAATCGGTTGAGTGTGGCTCAATACGAATTAATGCACAATGAAGCATTGAAGGATGAAATACTGACTACAGTTGGAATGCGCTACCTCGGTCATGTGAAAATATTGAATGTCATCCAGATGATAGAGAAATATATGCTGGATGCATTAAAAGAGAAAATAGTACGTCCTTTTGCTCATCAAGTGGCTTGTTACTATGGCTGCTTGCTGGTGCGTCCCCATAAAATATTAAACTTCGACCGTTTGGAAGATCCGCAAAGCATGGACAAAATCATGTCTCTGATTGGTGCCACTCCTATTGACTGGGCTTTCAAAACGGAGTGTTGCGGTGCGGGCTTGTCCGTTTCTCGCACAGACCTTGTAGGACGTCTCTCGGGAAATATTCTGAAAGATGCTGACGACCGGGGAGCGGAAGCCGTGATTGTGGCTTGTCCGATGTGTCATTCTAATTTGGATATGCGTCGCCCTGCTATCAACCACTATCTGGCAAAACCTGTTACCATACCGGTTCTTTATATCACACAGACTATCGGACTGGCTGTCGGACTGACTCCCAAGGAATTGGGACTGGGACGTCATTTTGTAGCTGTAAATTTGAAGGAGGCGGAAGTATGTCTAAAATAGGAGTTTTTATCTGCCATTGCGGTGAAAATATCAGTGCAACTGTCGACTGCGAAAAAGTGGCCGAGGCGGCAAAAGAAATGGAAGGCGTTGCCTATGCCATCGATTATAAATATATGTGTTCCGATCCGGGACAGACATTGATTAAGAACGCCATTAAAGAATATGGATTGGATGGCGTTGTCGTTGCTGCCTGTTCTCCGCGAATGCATGAACCTACCTTTCGGAGGGCATGTGCGGAAGCCGGATTGAATCCTTATCTGTGCGAGATAGCTAATATTCGTGAGCATTGCTCTTGGGTACATGAGAAAGGGGAGGCAACTACCCGTAAGGCTGTCGATATTGTCAAAAGTCTGGTTGAAAAAGTAAAGCGGAATCATCCTTTGGTCCCCATTCAGGTTCCTATCACCAAAAAAGCACTGGTGATTGGAGGAGGAATTGCCGGAATTCAGGCAAGTCTGGACATCGCCAATTGCGGACATCAGGTCATTCTGGTAGAGAAAGAACCGTCTATCGGCGGACATATGTCACAGCTTTCGGAAACTTTTCCTACATTAGACTGTTCGCAGTGTATTCTTACTCCCCGAATGGTGGAAGTAGCGCAGCATCCGAATATCACTCTTTATACGTATGCCGAACTGGAGCATGTGGAAGGCTTTATCGGTAATTTTAAAGCCAGTATACGCCTGAAAGCGAAGAGCATTGATGAGAAATTATGTACCGGTTGCGGACTTTGTACGACTAAATGTCCCAACAAGAAGATACCGAGCGAATTTAATGCCGGTTTGGGAATGCGTACAGCTATTTATGTTCCTTTTCCGCAAGCAGTGCCCAATAAACCGGTGATTGATAAAGAACATTGTACCCATTATCGCAATGGTAAATGCGGAGTTTGTGAAAAGCTATGTCCTACGGGGGCTATCCGTTTCGGACAGGAGGATCGTATTATCACTGAAGAAGTCGGAGCAATTGTAGTGACTACGGGATTCAATGTATTGAATACCGACTTCTTCCCCGAATATGGATATGGAAAATACAAAGATGTCATTACCGGATTGCAGTTTGAGCGTCTGGCATCGGCTTCCGGTCCTACATTCGGAGAGATTCGCCGTCCGTCTGACGGACAGATTCCTCAAAAGATTGTATTTGTAGCCTGTGCCGGTTCCCGTGATCCGGCCAAAGGAATTCCTTATTGCTCTAAGATATGCTGTATGTACACTGCCAAACATGCGATGCTTTATCAGCACAAGGTACATGGTGGCGAATCGTACGTGTTCTACATGGATATTCGTGCCGGAGGAAAGAATTATGAAGAATTTGTGCGCCGTGCCATTGAAGAGGATGGAGTGAATTACGTCCGTGGTCGCGTCGCCCGCATATATGAGAAGAACGGTAAATTGATTGTTAAAGGAGTAGACACCCTGTTGGGAGCATCACCTGTCGAGATAGAAGCTGACATGGTAGTGCTTGCCACAGCGGGAGTCGCCAACAAGGGAGCGGAAGAACTGGCGCAGAAGATGCACATTTCCTATGACCCTTATCAGTTCTTTGCCGAATCTCACCCCAAACTGAAACCGGTGGAAACGAATACAGCCGGAATCTATCTGGCAGGAGCCTGTCAGGCACCGAAAGATATTCCCGAAACAGTGGGAATGGCTTCGGGAGCCGCTGTGAAAGTAGCAGGATTGTTTTCGCAGGCAAATCTGGTTCGTGAGCCGTTGATAGCCGTTGTCAATCGTACTGCCCCTCCGTTATTCAGTACTTGCGTAGGATGTTTCATGTGTCAGACAGCTTGTCCTTATCAGGCTATCGAACGTGAAGAAATAAAAGACAGGAATGGAAATGTAATAAAGACAGTTGCTAAAGTAAATCCCGGACTTTGTCAGGGTTGTGGTACCTGTGTTGCTTTCTGCCGTTCCAAATCTATTGATATACAAGGATATTCCAATGAACAGGTCTATGCCGAAGTGATGGCATTGCTGAACCATTAAAAAGAGAGTAAGCTATGAACGAAAATAAGATCGAGAATAATCAGGAATTTGAACCGCGCATTGTAGCTTTTGTCTGTAATTGGTGCACGTATGCCGGGGCAGACCTGACAGGTACGAGCAGGTTGAAGTATGCGACTAATGTAGAAATTGTCCGCTTCCCCTGTACAGGAAGAATTGACTTTATGTTACTGTTGAAAGCCTTTGCCGGAGGTGCTGATGGAATTATCGTTTCGGGTTGTCATCCGAATGACTGTCATTATACATCCGGAAACTTCCACGCACGTCGTCGTTGGATTGTATTCCGCGGACTGCTCGACTTCTTGGGTATTGATGTACGTCGTATCCGTTATTCATGGGTGTCGGCGGCGGAGGGAGCCAAGTGGGCTGATCTGGTGAATGAGACAGTTGCCGGAATCCGTGAACTGGGACCTTATCTGGAGTATCAGAAAGCTTCGGACTATTTGGAAAAGGAGGCTATCTATGAGTAAACTGACAGAAAAAGCAGTTGCTTTGTTACAAGAAGGAGAAGTGAATCTTGTGATAGGCTATGAAGAAGGAAATCACGGAACACGTCCTCTCTTTTGCCGGCAGGCAGAAAATGCCGACAGACTGATACTGGACGACCGTTGCACGAATAATATCGCAGTCTATCTGACAAAACGGGAATTAACAGGAACAGGCAAAGTGGCTATAACAGCTGCGGTTCCGGCATTACGGACGATTGTTCAATTGGCATTCGAAAACCAGTTGAAAGAAGATAATCTTCTGGTACTGACCGTTGACGGACATGGAGAACTTATCCAGTTTAAAGGATTTGATGAAATAAAAACATATCTGGCAGATTTTCCCTTGGTTATTAGTGAGGAGAATCTTCAACTGATTGACCGTCTGAAAAAGATGAGTCGTGAAGAGCGGTGGAAATACTGGATGGGGGAAATGTCGAAATGCATCAAATGTTATGCTTGCCGGGCTGCCTGTCCGTTGTGTTATTGCAGCCGGTGTATTGTGGAGGTCAATTGTCCGCAGTGGGTACAACCCTGGTCTGCTCCGCTGACAAATATGGAGTGGCAGATTAACCGCGTGATGCACATGGCAGGACGCTGTATCGGTTGTGGCGCTTGTAAGCAAGCCTGTCCGGTGGGTATTCCTCTTCATTTGATGACACAAAGTATGATGGAAGACATTCAGGACGAGTTCGGGGTTGCTCCCGGTGCTATCAATCCTGCGGGAAATGTACTTTCTACCTTCAAGGCAGAAGATAAAGAGAACTTTATACATTAAAAGAAAGTAATGGAAAATCTACATATCAGTAAAAGCAGTCTGCAAGAATGGTTTCACCAGATGGTGAAAAAGGAAATGCATATTTTTGCTCCTGTGCGTTCAGGAGATAAAGTAGACTTCAAAAGAGTGACTTCTTACGATGAGGTAGCGACGGACTATGTGCAGACTACCCAGTCGGCTAAACGCTTTGCGTTCCCGAAAACAGAAGTGCTGTTCTCTTATCAGAAAGACGGGAAAGAAGCTACTTTGCAGGAAGCGGATATTAATGCAATTCCCGAAATGATTCTCTGGAAAATCCGTCCTTGTGATGCGGCAGGGGTTGCACCCCTTTCCGGTATTTTTAATTGGGATTATAAAGATAAACTATATAATGCCCGGCGGGAGAAAATGACATTAATCAGCTTCAGTTGTGCACAATGCGATGAATCATGTTTCTGTACTTCCGTTCACGGGGGGCCCGGTAATACTGCCGGCAGTGATATTCAGATTACGGAGTTGCCGGATCAGAGTGCATTGGTGGAAGTCTTGACAGCAAAAGGCAAAGCATTGGTTAAATTCTTTGTGAAAGAATATACACCTGCCGAAGAAATAGATAAGGAACAATATCTGGCATCCGTTCCCATTCGTTTCAATGTTGATAATGTACGGGAGAAGTTGGCGGGAGCATTCGACAGTCCTGTTTGGAAACAACAGTCCGAACGCTGTTTGGGATGTGGCGCATGCGCTTATGTTTGTCCAACCTGTGCCTGTTTTGATATTCAGGAAGATGCCAAAGGTTCGTCCGGCCATCGTGTCCGTTGTTGGGATTCTTGCGGCTTTTCGCTGTTTACCCTCCATACGTCCGGACATAATCCGCGTCCGACACAAAGCGCCCGTTGGCGTCAGCGCATTTTGCATAAGTTCTCCTATATGCCTGAACGGATACAGGAAACCGGTTGTACCGGATGCGGACGTTGTTCGCGTGCCTGCCCGGTAGATATGAATATACTTGAACACTTAATATCAATATCAAGCCATGAATGAGCAGTCGAATATATATCTTCCGCACCTGATGGTGATTGAGAAGATAACCCATGAAGCTCCGGGAGTGAAGACTTTCCGGTTAAGATTTAAAGACGAGAAGGAAGGAGAAGCCTTTCACTTCAAAGCCGGACAGTTTGGTGAATACTCTGCGTTTGGTGAAGGAGAGTCAACTTTCTGTATTGCTTCATCGCCTACTCGTAAAGGATATATCGAGTGTACATTCCGTCAGGCAGGACGGGTGACTACCGGACTTGCCAAACTGGAAGAAGGAGCTACCGTCGGTTTTCGCGGACCTTTCGGAAACACATTTCCGTTGGACGAGTGGAAAGGAAAGAATCTGTTGTTCGTTGCAGGTGGTATAGCACTTCCGCCGATGCGTTGCGTCATCTGGAATGCATTGGACAGGCGGGAAGATTTTAAAGATATAACGATTGTTTACGGAGCCAAGTCTGTTAACGACCTGGTATATAAAGAAGAGCTGAAAGAATGGGAAAACCGTCCGGATGTCAATCTGATAACTACGGTTGATCCTGGGGGGGAGACTCCCGACTGGACAGGAAAAGTCGGTTTTGTACCTTCGGTGCTTGAGGCTGCTGCACCTGCCAGTGCAGATACTGTGGCAATAGTTTGCGGACCTCCGGTGATGATAAAGTTCACTTTTCCTGTATTGGAGAAGTTAGGCTTTGCCGATGAGAATATTTATACCACCCTGGAGAACCGGATGAAATGTGGTGTTGGAAAATGTGGACGGTGTAATGTCGGGAAGTTGTATGTCTGTAAAGACGGTCCCGTATTTACCAAAGCCCAGTTGAATGATATACCTCCTGAATACTAATGATAAGGTGTTTAAGGATTAAAATATTGTGTTTTCCGTTGTGAAACGGGAGTTACGTCGTATAAAAACTAGGATATATACCGAAGTGATTTCAGGCAAATAATATCCGCCGATTGTTTTTATATGGTGATGAGGAATGCCCAGTGGGATTAACTTTCATGTGTGTCTAAATTTTATAATGGTTTCACCATTGGGCGCCTCTTCTTTATTTTGAATATGATTGTACAACCTAATTTTTATATTACTATGATTCATTTATTACTATCTACTCTTGCGATGATGGGGCTTACTTTCCTCATCGGTTTTTTTGTCGCTGCGGTCATCAAGTTGATTGCCTATGCGGCTGATTCATTTGATTTTTATAGTTCCCACCGTTTGGAGCTACTCCGGCTACGACGCTGGCGGCAGCATCGGCAGAAGGTGGAAAGATTAGTCCGGCAAATACCTATTGTAGATGAAGATGCTTTAGGAGATTCTCGTGAAGACTATAGTAGGGGGATTGACAGGAACTTTACTGGTTATCCCGGCTATTATCATGGAGTGAGTCCGGGAGCTTCGGAAAATAATCTGGTTAATTATTATTATTCGCAGGATACCCGTGAATTTTTTCTTCGGGAAGAAGAGCAGGTACATGCCAATAAGAAGAACTCAAAGAAACTGACTAACAACAAACAATGAAAGAAAACTAATTTATGGAAAATATAGATTTTGCTACCTTATTTCAAGGTATTGGTACAATGATGGCAAGCGGATGGGTGCTTGCTTCTGCAAGAGTTTTTCTGGTACTTCTCGGTCTGTTACTGATCTATTTGGGCTGGAAAGGTATCCTCGAACCTATGGTGATGATTCCGATGGGACTCGGAATGGTGGCTATCAATTGCGGAACACTGATGATGCCCGACGGCACACTGGGTAACCTCTTTCTCGATCCGATGCTTTCAGATACGGATCAATTAATGAATACCATGCAGATAGATTTCCTGCAACCTGTTTACACCCTGACGTTTAGTAATGGGCTCATAGCCTGCTTTGTCTTTATGGGTATCGGGGCGCTTCTGGATGTCGGATTCCTGCTTCAGAAACCATTTGCAAGTATATTCCTTGCTCTGTGTGCAGAACTGGGTACTTTCCTGACGGTTCCTATTGCTTCCGCTCTCGGCCTGACTCTCAAAGAAAGTGCATCAGTGGCTATGGTAGGTGGAGCAGACGGACCGATGGTCTTGTTTACCTCACTGGCATTGGCAAAGCATTTGTTTGTGCCTATTACGGTGGTTGCCTATCTTTATTTAGGATTGACATATGGAGGCTATCCTTACCTTGTGAAGCTGTTGGTTCCCAAACGTTTCCGTGCTATTAAGATGGTGACAAAGAAAGCTCCGAAGAATTACGATGCCAAAGTGAAACTGGCTTTCTCTGCTGTTCTTTGTGCTATTCTCTGTTTCTTATTCCCGGTGGCTTCTCCTTTGTTTTTCTCTTTGTTTCTGGGGGTTGCTGTTCGTGAGTCGGGTATGAAACATATTTATGATTTTGTGAGCGGTCCGCTGCTTTATGGATCGACTTTTATGTTGGGCGTGTTGCTGGGTGTACTTTGTGATGCACATCTGCTGCTCGATCCGAAGATCTTGAAACTATTAGTATTAGGCATTGTAGCATTATTACTTTCCGGTATCGGAGGAATAATCGGAGGGTATATCATGTATATTATTAAACGGGGTAATTACAATCCGGTCATCGGTATTGCGGCTGTTAGCTGTGTGCCGACTACCGCAAAGGTTGCACAAAAGATTGTAAGCAAAGATAATCCGGACTCATTCGTCTTGGGAGATGCCTTGGGAGCTAATATCTCGGGAGTAATTACTTCGGCTATTATTACAGGTATTTATATTACGGTGATTCCTTATTTATAAATAAAGGTATAGCAGTTTTTCTTGATACCGCTGGTGGTAATGCAAAACAGAAATGGTGAACAAAAGGCTTAAAGCTGTATGTTCACCATTTCTTAGTATATAGTAGAGAGGCGATCACTTACATTCCTTTATATAAAGCCTCCACTGTTTCTTTGACTCTTCGCACGGAAGTCACATTTCGTTCGTACTCGTTGATATGTACTGTTCCTCCCATTGAGACAACTTCATTTCTGAATTTCATTTCACTTTGAATACTTTCGCGTGCCGAGAAATGAAACTCATTGATTCCGGTTCCTGCCGCAATCCGTGCAATATTATTTTCATTTACTCCACAGCCGGCAAGTAACGTAATTCTTCCCGCAGCCAGTCCTTGCAATTCTTTTAAAAGACCGATACCTTGTTCAGCCGTAGGTTGCTGACCGGAAGTCAGAATACGGTTGCATCCCAGCTCGATGATCTCCTCCAATGCTTTTTGAGGATTACGACATACGTCGAATGCCCGGTGGAAGGTGACTGACAGCCCTTTAGAGGCTTCCATTAGAATCTGCATTGATGTTAAGTCTACTTCGCCGTCTGCTGTCAGGCAACCGAATACAACTCCGTCCGCTCCCAATTTTCGTGCGATTTCGATGTCTTTCAGCATTGTTCTGATTTCCATTTCCGAATAAAGAAAATCTCCTCCACGTGGCCGGATAATAACATGCAGGCGGGTATGAGCCAATACTTCTCTTGCAATGGCTATTTCACCATAGGAAGGGGTTGTCCCGCCTTCCGGTATTCCGGCACATAATTCCACGCGGTTGGCACCACCTTCCTGTGCAGCCAGACAGCTTTCCACTGAATTGGTACAAATCTCAATTTGATACTCTTCCATAGTCGTGTACTAAAAAAGGGCGAATTTCTTCGCCCTTATATGAATCTTCTTTTGAATAGTTACTTTATTTAGCGAAACTAACCGCACGTGTTTCACGAATGACGGTAATTTTCACTTGTCCCGGATAAGTCATTTCATCCTGGATCTTCTTAGCGATTTCGCCTGACAAGCTTTCTGTCTGCTTGTCGTCAATCTTATCCGCACCAACGATCACGCGGAGTTCGCGTCCTGCCTGGATAGCATAAGTCTTTGTTACACCCGGATAAGCCATTGCCAATTGTTCGAGATCGTTCAGACGCTTGATGTAAGCCTCTACGATTTCGCGACGTGCACCCGGACGTGCACCGGAGATGGCGTCACATACCTGTACGATAGGAGCCAGTAAGCTGGTCATTTCCGTCTCGTCGTGGTGAGCACCGATAGCGTTGCAGATATCCGGTTTTTCTTTGTATTTCTCGGCAAGTTTCATACCCAGCAATGCGTGCGGCAATTCCGGTTCTTCATCAGGCACTTTACCGATATCATGCAGCAAACCTGCACGTTTCGCTTTCTTCGGGTTCAATCCCAGTTCAGATGCCATCACAGCACAAAGATTGGCTGTTTCACGTGCATGCTGCAATAGGTTCTGACCATAAGAAGAACGATATTTCATCTTACCGATGATACGGATCAATTCAGGATGCAGACCGTGGATACCCAAGTCGATGGTTGTGCGTTTACCGGTTTCGATAATTTCTTCTTCCACCTGTTTGCGAACTTTAGCTACCACTTCCTCGATACGGGCCGGATGGATACGTCCGTCGGTCACAAGCTGATGCAGTGCCAAGCGGGCAATTTCACGGCGAACCGGGTCGAAAGCAGAAAGAACGATTGCTTCCGGAGTGTCGTCAACAACGATTTCAACGCCGGTAGCAGCTTCCAAAGCACGGATATTACGTCCTTCACGTCCGATAATACGTCCTTTGATTTCATCTGATTCAATATGGAATACCGTAACAGAGTTTTCGATGGCAGTTTCCGTAGCTACCCGTTGGATAGACTGGATAACGATCCGTTTCGCTTCTTTGCTGGCAGTTAACTTGGCATCATCCATAATGTCGTTGATGAATGATTGTGCTTGCGTTTTAGCTTCTTCTTTCAGTGATTCTACCAAACGTTCTTTAGCTTCCTCGGCAGACAATCCGGAGATTGCTTCCAGTTTCTCGATTTCCTGTTGTTGCAGTCTGTCGAGTTCATCTTTTTTCTTATCGACAATGACAAGTTGCGCTTCCAGATTCTCTTTTACAGCTTCGGCTTCCATCTTTTTACGTTGGATTTCTTCCTGACGCTGGCTAAGAACCATTTCGCGTTGTTTCAGTTTGTTTTCCGCTTGCTGAATCTTCTGATTCCGCAATGCTACCTCCTTTTCAAGATCTGCTTTTTTATTCAGGAATTTCTCCTTTACTTCAAGCAGCTTGTTTTTCTTAATTACTTCCGCTTCCGTCTCCGCTTCTTTCAGGACATTATCGTATTTGGATTTCAGTACATACCGGAATAGTATATATGAAAGGATTCCTCCTACGATGAAGCAGGCAATTGCTGTTGCTATTATTGCTATCATTCTACATTTAATTTAAGTATATAAATAAAAACGCACCGCCAAATATCAAAGCATATACTTTTGCTTGGATATTGTGCAGTGCGTGGTTGTTTTATCTCTTATCAGTGAATAGCCGGTCAGGATTCATTCCTCCTTAAAATAATCCTCCAGCAATTCTGTCAGTTCTTTTACCTTCTCCACATAGGGGCTGGTATCATTACGTTGCATCAATTGCAGTCTCTCTAACGAGAACTGATAGGCTACCATGGCAATAATTTTCTCCGGTTCCAGGTTCTTATAAACCTCCCGATACTTATTAAGCCTGATATTTACCTGCTTGGCGGCTTCCCGTACCATTTCTTCTTCCTCACGGTTGATGGTTAGCGGATAGTTTGAATCTGCTATCTGCAGGTTTATCTTTATTTTATCGTTCATACATCTTCTTCTTATTCATTCAACAAAGCGATGCATTTATCGACTTCACGCACTAATTTTGACAATCGCAGCTTCGTCTCTTTTACGTCGCTGCCGTTAAGGCTGATTGCCGTAGCTGTTTTTAGGTTTGTATAGCTGACTTCCAATTCATCGTATTGAGCTTGTACCTTCTCGTTTTTCAGCTTTTCATTATCGAGAAGCTTCTTCAACTCGGCATTTTCACGCTTTAGTTCATCGTGTAAATAAATCAAATGCCGGAGTTGCGTTTCAAAGGAATTCAATAACTTTTTTTCTTCTTCTGTCATCACTACACCAAAATTGTACACAAAAATACGATTAACTCTGATATTACAAAAACTTTTTATGAGAAAATGTTCTTTTTAGCCTAAATTAGCCATGAACGGAGGGGAAAGTAGAGTATTGCATAGGAAGTAAGTGCCGACTGCTTTTATAATATAAGGTATATATAAGTATGTGTTCATAATTAGTCTATATAATAATTTAGGCACGGATTACACGGATTAACGCGGTTGCTTTGCGGCAATGACAACACTAAAGACCGTGTAATCCGTGTTATCCGTGCCTGAAAAAATAGAGATTGATTGGTAATCTCTCTATTTACAGCTCAAACCGGCTCTTTTCCCAGCATTTTGAACAATTTTTGTCCTTTATTGATTTGTCATTTTCCTTCTTTGCTGATAAATACCAGTATGTTTGCGTACCGAACTGACGGGCTCAAATTATAAACATAAACATTTGTATTATCTAACCATGAAAAAGTATTATTTACTATCTCTTGTGGCAGCTTCTTTGATGGGAGCAACTTGTATTCAATGTACTTCTCCGAAACAAAAAAGTGGTGAGAATGCTCTTCCGCAGAAGAGTGAATTGTTTGCAAAATTACCGGATTGTTGTCCGACTCCGGATGGAATGGCTATCGCTCCTAATGGAGATTTGATTCTGGCCTGTCCGAATTTTGCAGATATCACGCAGCCTGCTTGTCTGATGCGCATCACTAAAAATGGCGAGATTGCGAAATGGATGGATGTTCCGGTGTTGGAAGAAACCGGCTGGGCTTCTCCGATGGGGATTGCCTTTAATGAAGAGGGTGATCTGTTTATTTGCGACAATCAGGGTTGGAGCGGAACAGAGAAAGCACAGAATAAAGGACGTGTTCTTCGTCTGAAGTTTGAAAACGACCAATTAAAGGAAACAATCACTGTGGCATCCGGTATGGAGCATCCTAACGGACTGCGTATCCGTAACGGGAAATTGTACGTCACCCAGAGTTCATTATCACAGATAAAAGATCCTTCGGGATTGTTGGTCAGCGGGGTATATTGCTTTGATATGAATGACCGTGATGTGGCAGTGACTAATACATTAGAAGATAAAAACCTTATTACCACCGTTATCACAAAGAACCCGGAAGTGCAATATGGACTGGATGGAATTGTTTTCAACGAAGCGGGCGACCTCTTTGTAGGGAACTTCGGTGATGGAGCTGTTCATCGCATAAAGATGGATGTGGAAGGGAATGTACTTAGTAATGATGTATGGGCGCAAGATACCACCCAGTTACGTACCACGGACGGAATGTGTATAGACGATAAAGGTAATATCTGGGTAGCGGATTTCTCGGCAAATGCAGTTGCACGTATTGATAAAGACGGAAAAATTCAGCGTATTGCTCAAAGTCCTGACTGTGACGGAAGCGACGGAGGTCTGGATCAGCCGGGTGAACCTATCGTATGGAACGGACAGGTGATTGTATCCTGCTTCGACTTGGTGACCGGACCGGATAAGGTAAACACGAAACACGACAAGCCTTTCACACTGGCTAAGTTGTCTTTGGAATAAATAAACAACCCCGAACTACTATTATAAACCTAAAAAACACATTATCAATTATATGAAACAATATCTATCGACCTTTGCCGGCTCTGCTATCTGTGGCGGATTTGCGTTTGGCATTTGGCCGGAACTTTGGAAGACATACGGTCTGATGGGAGGCTGGTTGGCAGCCACACTGATTATCGGCATTATGTGGTATATGAACCATTATCATGGAGCTATTCTGAATCCTCCGGGAAAAATATGGCTGGATCAGGGCTGGTGTATCGGTTCTGCCGGAATTGCCTGGGGAATTGTCCGCTTTCAAGGCGATATCACCAATTTCTTTTATGCAGTACCTACCTTAATCTGTTGTCTGATAGGAGGTGCCTTGGCAGGAATATTAGTATGGAAAATCCGTTCGTGCGATTGTGCCCGGAAGATAAATTAAGGAGGAAAGAACAATGAGCGAATGGTTACAGACTTATAATGAATTCTTCGGCATGTATCATGCCGGAATCATCACATCTATTTTCGGAGCTTTTGCCGTCACCTTTACCGTGTTGATGAGTTGGCCTAAATTAGTAAAGGACTTTGGTCCGATAGGTGGATTTATGGCGGCCGCCCTTATTATCGGTACTTTTTGGATAGTCAATCACAAACTGCCCGGATTTGGTTTTTCCACCGGACTCTTAAATGATGCTGAAGGTCTGCCGATGCAATTCAGTTTGATTCATCAGGGAAATCGCGGCAGTGCTCCCTGGGTAGATATGGGATGGGCGATTGCGATGGGCTTCATTCTGGCCGATGTACTTTGCGCACCGAAAGGCACGCGTGGGGGACTAATGAAAGAAGCATTTCCCCGTTGGCTGGTGATTATCCTGGGCGGTATCGTCGGTGGTATTTTCGTCGGACTTACCGGATACACGAATGCGGCACTCTGAATCAATTAACTGAAAAGAAGAAAGAACATATATGTATATATTAGCACATGACTTGGGTACCAGCGGTAATAAAGCAACCTTATTCGACGAATCGGGATTGTTGATTGCTTCACGTACAGCCGCATACCCTACAGATTACGCTTCCGGCAACCGGGCGGAACAGAATCCGCTCCATTGGTGGAAAGCGATTGTAGATACCACGCAGGCACTTCTCCAACTGGTATCTCCCAATGATATTGCCGGTGTGGCACTTAGCGGACAAATGATGGGTTGTCTTTGTGTGGATAAAAACGGTCACCCGCTTCGTCCTCACATGCTTTATTGCGACCAGCGTTCGCAGGAAGAAGAGACTATTCTTTCCGAAAAGATAGACCCGCTTCATTTCTATGAAATCACGGGACACCGGATCAGCGCTTCCTATTCTATAGAGAAACTGATGTGGGTAAAGAAGCACGAACCGGAAATCTTTGCACAGACAGCCAAGATATTGAATGCCAAGGATTATATCAACTTCCGCCTCTGCGGCACTCTAGCCACAGATCCCTCGGATGCTTCGGGTACCAATGCATACGACCTGAACCGTTGGCAATGGAGTGAAGAAATCATAGAAGCTGCCGGACTCGATCTTTCCTTATTCCCGGAAGTCCGTTCGTCTATTGACGTGATCGGTGAAGTGACCAACGAAGCTGCCCGTGAAACAGGACTGCTTGCCGGAACACCCGTAATCTGTGGTGGAGGCGATGGTAGTTGTGCCGGAGTAGGCGTCGGCTGTGTGGCTCCGGGTAGCGCATACAACTATCTGGGGTCTTCCTCTTGGGTAGCTCTGACAGTAGAAAAGCCGATTGTAGACGAACAACGCCGCACCATGAATTGGGCGCACGTAGTGCCGGGCATGCTGCATCCGTCGGGAACGATGCAGGCGGCAGGCTCTTCCTACAACTGGATGATTAACCAACTCTGCCAGCACGAGCAGGCATTGGCTACTCAACTCGGACGTAGCGTGTTCGAACTGATTGACGAACAGATTCTTTCCTCTCCGATAGGAGCCAATAAACTCCTATTCCTACCTTATATGCTTGGTGAACGTACTCCCCGTTGGAATGTAGACGCCAAAGGAGCATTTATCGGTCTGACGCTGGGCCATACACATGGTGATATGCTACGTGCCGTGATGGAGGGAATTACTCTCAATCTGGGATTTATCGTCAATATCTTCCGCAAACACGTTCCCATCGACCAGGTGACGGTGATTGGAGGATGTGCGCAAAACCCTGTATGGCGTCAGATGATGGCAGACATTTATCAGGCGGAAATCCGTGTACCTAATTATCTGGAAGAGGCTACTTCGATGGGAGCAGCTATTCTGGCAGGTATCGGTGCGGGAGTCTTTAAAGACTTCTCTGTGATAGACCGCTTTGTCCGTATTGAACAGACCGTGCAGCCGATTCAGGAAAACGTGAAGAAGTATGAGACTTGGATGCCTGTTTTTGATAAAGCTTATCACGCCTTGTGCGATATGTATACTGAAATTGCAAAAACTGAATTATAATCTGTATAAAACCTAATAATCGAATGAAAACAGTAATAGTGCCGGCTCCCGGCAAAATAGAAATACGACAGGTGGAAACTCCTGTTATCAATGCTTATCAGGCATTGGTGAAAACGGAAATGGTCGCTTTGTGTAATGCGACTGACAGTAAACTGATAGCCGGAAAATTCCCCGGAGTGGATACTTATCCATTGGCTTTGGGGCATGAAAATGCCGGAATTGTAGTGGCTGTCGGTGAAAAAGTACGTAACTTTAAGGTAGGCGACCGTGCTATTGGCGGTCTTATTTCCGATTTTGGCGCGCAAGGTGTCAATAGCGGCTGGGGTGGTTTCAGCGAATATGTGGTAGTGAACGACTTTGAGGTACTGAAAGAAGAGGGACTGGCTACCCCCGAACAGGGATGCTGGGACAGTTTTGAGATTCAGAACACAGTTCCTTCTCATGTGCAACCGGAAGAAGCGGTCATCTCTTGTACCTGGCGCGAAGTGTTGGGAGCTTTCAAGGATTTCAATCTGACTCCGGGGAAAAAGGTGATTGTAGTAGGCTCCGGTCCTGTAGGATTGAGCTTTGTGAAGTTGGGTAAATTGTTCGGTCTGGGACAGATTGACATTGTCGATATGCTTCCCGCTAAACTGGAAGTAGCCCGCCGGATGGGAGCAGACAACGGATATACACCCGCCGAAATCAGTACTCCGGAATTTATTGCCGCGGCTAATCGCTCTTATGATGCTGTCATTGATGCGGTAGGACTGGATGTAGTCGTAAATTCCGTATTACCATTGGTGAAGATGGGTGGAGATGTGTGTGTCTATGGCGTTATGACTAAGAATCCAACCTTCGACTTGTCGAAAGCTCCTTATAACTTCGACCTGCACATGCATCAATGGCCTACCCGTTCCGAAGAAAAGGCGGCAATGACCACATTGGCACAATGGATTGAAGAGGGCAGACTTTCTGCATCCGACTTTATCACGCATCGCTTTGCGATAGAAGAAATAGAAGAAGCCTTTGCTGCCGTGAAGCGGGGTGAAGTATTGAAATGCGTATTGACTTTTTAAGAAACTGTATATTTATAATAACTTATTAAACGACTCAAAATAATGGAAAAGAAGAATATAAACGAAGTGATTGCAGAATTATCAGTAGAGCAGTTGGCTGGTATGATCGACCATACATTCCTGAAACCTTTCGGTGATGCATCACCTATTGAGAAACTTTGTGCGGAAGCCCGTCAGTATCAGTTCGCGATGGTAGCCATCAATCCTGCGGAAGTAGAAACTTGTGTGAAGTTGCTTGAGGGATCGGGAGTACGTGTAGGAGCCGCTATCGGTTTTCCGTTGGGACAGAACACAGTAGAGTGCAAAGCATTTGAAACCCGTGATGCCATTGCCAAAGGTGCTACTGAAATAGATACAGTCATCAATGTTCGTGCTTTACAGAAAGGACAGATTGAAATTGTAAAGAAAGAGATTGAAGACATGGTTTCTATCTGCAAACCTGCCGGTGTGATCTGTAAAGTCATTCTTGAAACTTGTTATCTGACGGATGAAGAGAAAGAAACCGTATGTCGTATAGCTAAAGAAGCCGGAGTGGATTTTGTGAAAACCTCTACCGGATTTGGTACGGCAGGAGCAACGGTGCAGGATGTAGCATTGATGCGTCGTGTGGTAGGACCTACTATCGGAGTGAAAGCAGCAGGTGGTATTCGCGATCTGGATTCTGCGTTGGCATTGATTCAGGCGGGCGCTACCCGTATCGGTACATCAAGCGGTATTCAGATTATAGAATCCTATAAGGAACTGAAGAAAGGTTTGTAATCGTTCTCTTTTCAGGAAGGTAAATTTAAGGTAAATAAGAAGATAAAATGATAAGATCGAAATTAATGAAGCTGTTGAAGTGTGGGATGGCATGTTGTGTGTTCCTCTCCATCGTAGCATGGCAGACGAAAGACACTTCCCTTCAGCCTACCGATGCGAAAGGTTTTATCGTCGAGATTCAGAAGAAATACGCGGAAATTCAGGCGATAAAACAGAAAGGTAATCAGGAAGAAACAGAAAACAAGATAAAAGCCGTGCACCGGAGATTGATGCGTGCCTATCCGGTCTATTACGATTGGTGGCTACAGGATGGAACAACGGGTGATGTAGACTGGTTTAACAAGAGTTTTAATCAGGAACTTTCCGTGCATTTACAGAAGCTGAACATCAAAGCTGCCGTGACTAATGCTCCGGAAAGCATCGAATCAGCTTTCCTGTCTTATCTGAAAGCGTGTGAACAAAGACGTATCAAGCGTTTGGAAGCCTTCACTGCAGATAAACCGGAGATTGTTTTTACAAAGTACAGAACGTTGCGTCCCTCTTTCTTTGCTTATACCGAAGGAGTGTCGGATGCCCGTGCTGAATGCAACTACATTGCGGGCGGTGCGTTGGCGAAATTGAAGATGAATGGAATTTGGGCGGAAGTAGAAACCATGCTGACAGATGAAGAAGGAGTAGTGCGTGATCTGAATCTTCATTTTGATGGTCAGCATCTGCTTTTCTCCTGGAAGAAATCCCGCAAGGAAGACGACTTCCATCTGTATGAAATGGATTTAAAGACACGGGAAATCAAGCAGTTGACTTTCGGAAAAGGACATGCCGACATTGAAGGCATTTACTTGCCGGATGACAATATCCTGTTCAACTCTACCCGTTGCGGAAGTACGGTAGACTGCTGGTTTACAGAAGTCAGCAATATGTATCTCTGCGACAGGGAGGGGCGTTATATGCGTCAGGTCGGTTTCGACCAGGTGCATACGGTAACACCGACTTTGTTGGATGATGGTCGGGTGGTCTATACTCGCTGGGATTACAATGACCGCGGCCAGATATGGGCGCAGCCTTTGTTCCAAATGAATCCCGATGGAACAGGACAGGCTGAATATTACGGAATGAATAGCTGGTTTCCGACAACGGTGGCACAGATTCGTCAGATTCCCGGTACTCGTAAGTTGATGGGAGTTTTTATGGGGCACCATACTCCTCAACATGGCAAACTGGGTATCATAGATCCTGAAGCCGGACGTGATGAGAATGAAGGTGTTATGTTCGTAGCTCCGGTTCACAAACCGGAACCGGAACGTATTGACGGTTATGGAAAGTTTACCGATCAGTTCCAGCATCCTTTTCCATTGAGCGAGATGGAATTTTTAATATCGTATACTCCGTTGGGTTATTACGTCGGACATCCGATGGAATTTGGTGTTTATTGGATGAATGCGGACGGAGAACGTGAATTACTCGTATCCGACGCACGCATATCCTGCAACCAGCCTGTGTTGGTCGCTCCCCGTAAACGTCCGTTCCGCCGTTCATCTTCGGTAGATTATACAAAGAATGAAGGCGTATATTATATGCAGAATATCTACGAGGGTAATGGATTGAAAGGTGTGAAACCAGGAACTATCAAACAGTTGCGTGTGGTGGAAATCCAGTTCCGTGCAGCAGGTGTAGGTGAAGTGAACGGTAATGATAAAGGTGGAGGAGCTATCATGAGTTCTCCGGTAGGAGTGGGCAATGCCGCCTGGGATGTGAAGAGAGTGTTGGGAGTGACGGAAGTATATCCTGACGGTTCCGCATTCTTTAAAGTTCCTGCACGCCGGCCGCTTTATTTCCAGGCATTGGACGAAAACGGGCGTGTAGTGCAAACAATGCGTAGTTGGTCTACTTTGCAGCCGAACGAAGTGCAGAGTTGTGTAGGATGCCACGAACATAAGAACACGGTTCCCGTAGCAGGGCATCCGGTATCTATGGCAATGGACAAAGGTGTCAAAGTATTGGCTCCGGAAGATGAGATGGGCGAACGCAATTTCAGTTACCTGAAAGAAATTCAACCTATCTGGGACAGACATTGTATCTCTTGTCACGATGGAGTGAAGCAACCGATGAGTCTGAAAGGTGAATTGAAGGTAATGGATAAACAAAGTAAAAGAAAATATACCGATTCTTATTTGAGCCTGACGCATGCCACTAAGAAAAAAGACGAAGGAGCATGGCGAGGCAACGCACACCATCCGGAAGTAAACTGGATCAGCGCTTTGTCCGAACCTACGCTGTTGCCTCCTTATTTTGCAGGTTCCAATAAGAGCAATCTGATTAAACGTCTGGAAAGCGGACATGGAGGAACCAAACTGACTCCTCAGGAAATACGAAAAGTAGCTCTCTGGATTGACTTGCTTGTGCCCTTTATCGGAGACTACCGTGAAGCGAACAACTGGTCGCAAAAGGATCTCGACTTCTATAACTATTATGATAAGAAGCGGGAAGCAGCCCGTGCGGAAGATCAGGAGAATATTCGTCAATACATTCAATCCCTTCAAACTAAACAAGAGAAAAAATGAAAAAGAAGATATTGATACCTGTTGGTATGGCTGCCATATTTCTTTGTGCGTCTTGGCAAGAAGCGGAAACGACGGTTTCACCGGACCGTTTGTTTCTGGCAGACAATGGGAAATCCTTGTTTGTAACAAACAGGGCAGGTTGTGAACTCATCAAGATGTCGTCCGACGGACAGAAAATGGAAAAGAAAGTCTCTTTCTCGTCTCCTGTCAATGCCATGACGCAGGATGCGAATGGTAAACTCTGGGTAGTATGTGACGGAAACTACGGCACCATGTACGAACTGGATGGAAAGAAACTCTCTGTACAATCCAAAACAAAAAGCGGAGCTACTCCTTCGGATATTCTATATAATCCGTTGTCTAAATCTCTTTGGGTGACACAGCGGTTCAACAACGAACTTTGGGAGATTGATCCGGCCACCCGTAAGGTGAAAACTAAAATAGCTGTCGGCCGCGAACCGGTGTCGATGGCTGCTTTTGCAGGTGATTCCTGTCTGTTGATAGCCAATAATCTGCCGGAAATGCCTTCTACGGCTTATCCGATTGCAGTACAGCTCGATATGGTAGATGTACTTTCGAAAAAGGTTTCGGGACGTGTTATGTTGCCGAACGGTTCTACGGATGTGAAGTCGGTAGCGGTGGATAAGAATCATACTTTTGCGTATGTCACTCATTTAATCTCCCGCTATCAGTTGCCTACCAATCAGCTGGATAGAGGATGGATGGCTACAAATACATTATCCATCATTGATTTGAAAGCTAGAAAGTGGCTCACTTCCGTCATCTTAGACACTCCACAGAAAGGAGCAGCCAATCCGTGGTCGGTAATTGTTACCCCGGATGATAAGCAGATCATAGTAGCTGCTGCCGGTAGTCAGGAATTGGTGCGTATCGATCGCATAGCTTTGCATGAGCGTCTTGGCAAAGCGAAACAAGGAGAAATGGTTACTCCTTCCATGAAAGCGTGGGGGAATATACCTAATGATGCGGGATTCTTGTATGGCATCCGTGACTTCATTCCTACACAGGGAAAAGGTCCGCGTTCGGTCGTAGCTACGGGAGGTAAAATTTATACTGCCAACTATTATACGTCGGAATTGGTGTCTATGGATTTGAACGGTAAGAATGCGCAGAAGCAGATTCTGGGTGCTCCATTGGCTTTCACTAAAGTTGGTAAGGGAGATATGTACTTCCATGATGCAACCATTTGTTTCCAGAACTGGCAAAGTTGTGCAACCTGTCATCCGAATGATGCACGCATGGACGGGCTTAACTGGGACTTGCTGAATGATGGCATGGGTAATCCGAAGAATACGAAAACACTCTTGCTTTCCCATCAGACTCCGCCTTGTATGGCGACCGGTATCCGTAAAAATGCCGAAGTAGCCGTTCGTTCGGGAGTGAAATATATCCTGTTTATGGAGGGAAATGATGAGATCTACGAATCTATCGACGAATATCTGAAATCTCTGAAGCCTCTGCCAAGCCCTTATCTTGAGAATGGTAAACTTTCTGCGAAAGCGAAAAGAGGAAAGAAGATATTTGAAGAAAACTGCGCGAGTTGCCATTCCGGAGAATACTATACGGATCAGAAGCAATATAAAGTGGATTGGACTACCGGACCTGATAAAGGACTGGCTATGGACGTTCCTGCTCTGAATGAATGTTGGCGTACGGCTCCTTATCTGTATGACGGTCGTAGCTATTCGATGAAAGATATGTTAAAGGTACACGGACCTCATAAGCCTGTTTCTGATAAAGAACTGGAAGAGTTGGAGGAATATGTATTGTCTTTGTAATTTTGAATGATTAGTTATGACAAGAATATATAGTGCGATTTTGATATTTCTGTTCTCTGCATCTCTGTTGGCACAGACCCGGACGTTTGCAGGAACAGATTATTCACAGGGAATCGTCTTTGTGATGGAAAACAATCAGATTGTATGGCAGCACAAAGCTCCCGACTCTAATGATTTATGGGTATTGCCTAATGGCAATATCCTTTTCACCACTGGGCACGGGGTACTCGAAATGACCCGTCAGAACGATACAATCTTCCATTACGAGTCTAAAAGTCCGGTCTTTGCCTGTCAGCGGTTGAAGAACGGCAATACGTTTGTGGGCGAATGTACCACGGGACGTATGCTGGAAATCTCTCCTAAAGGTAAGATTGTGAAAGAAGTCTGCATCCTGCCGGAGGGAGTGAAAGAGAAAGGTTTTGCGTTTATGCGTAATGCACGTCGCTTGGATAACGGGCATTTTCTGGTAGCACATTACGGACCGCAATGTGTGACGGAATATGACACGAACGGCAAAGAGGTGTGGAAACTGGATGTTCCCGGCGGACCGCATTCTCTGACTCGTCTGCCCAACGGACATACGCTGATTGCCGTAGCAGATAAAGACCAGAATCCGAGAATTATCGAAGTAACGGCAGACGGATACACTGTTTGGGAATTATCGAATGCGGATATTCCCGGAAAACCGTTGAAGTTTCTGGGAGGTTTTCAGTATTTTTCTGACGGACGCATCCTGATAACGAACTGGACGGGACATGTGAATCCGAAAGAGAAAGTACACATGTTGTTGGTAGACCGTCAAAAGAAAGTGCTTTATTCTTTGGAGAATACTCCGGGGCTGAAGACGATGTCATCTGTCTATAGCATGGACGTTCCGGCAGGTGTTACCTCCTATCATTAATAAGTATAGTTCATCAGAAAAAACATTGAAATTTGCAGTATGAAGTATCATCGAATCACATGTAATTTGTATAAAACGACAGGAAACAGTTGGGAACAGATGGCGGAGGAATTACTTTCATCCGCTGTCCGCGAAGAGAGGGTGCTCCGTCTTGTACTCTTTACACGCTGTACGGATAATCAGGAATACAAGTTTCAGCGTTCCTTTCTGGAACAATGGGTGGAGCGGCATTTCGTTTCTCCCCGTCCGGTGGTTTCGCTGGTGGCTCAAAAGCCTTTGGTAGCAGACTTGGTATTGGAGGTACATTCGTTGGTGGAGATTACGGATGAGGCAGTCACCATAGAGGAACAAATTAGTTCTTTCTCTGTCCGCTACCTGCGGATCATGACTCCTCACTATCGGGAAATAATAGTAGGGGGGCTTTACGCAGATGATTTGAATCTGCCTGTTCACGAACAATCGGAACAGGCTTTCAGGAAGGCAGAAGAGATCTTAAAGGCGGAACAGATGAATTTTGGCAACATTGTCCGTCAGTGGAATTATCTGGAAAATATCACGGATATTGCACATGGCAATCAGTGTTATCAGGATTTCAATGATGTGCGTACTCTGTTCTATGCTTCTTCGGAATGGGAATCGGGTTATCCGGCAGCAACGGGGATTGGCACACAGCATGGCGGTGTTCTGATTGATTTCAATGCTGTCAGTGGAGAAGTGAATATTGCTCCTTTAGATAACGACTGGCAACGGGCTGCTCATGTCTATTCGGATGAGGTGTTGATTAGCCATCGGGCGGATGGGAAGAAGGGAACTCCTAAATTTGAAAGAGGAAAGTCGCTGTCCGACCGTCGGCAGGAGGTGATTTATATTTCCGGCACGGCTGCTATCCGTGGCGAGGAAAGTGTAACGACCGGAGATGTTCTCTCTCAAACGGAAATCACTCTTGAAAATATCCAGCATTTGATCGGCTTGGAAGAGGGTAGGGAGAAACTACCGGAACATTCCGGTAAGTTGGGACTTCTTCGTGTATATCTCAAGAATGAAGAGGATGCGCCAGCTGTGAAAGCAGACTTGGATAAACTCTGCCCGGATATTCCTATCGTATATCTTTATGCGGATGTATGCAGAGAGGAATTGCTGGTAGAAATTGAAGGAATTGCTTATTTATAACTGCCTCATTTATAAAAGCATTGTTTATTATAAAAGAAAAACAGATGAAATTGATTCGACTGATCGCTTCACCGGTATTGATGTATATATTAGCGGGACTTTATGCCCTGATATTGGCGGTAGCCACTTTGGTGGAAAACTCTTATGGTCCTGCCGTTGCCCGTGAATCTTTTTATTATGCTCCCTGGTTTATACTGTTGCAGTTGTTGCAGGCAGTCAATTTATTGGCTATGTTTCTTCAGGGAAACTATTTTAAGAGAATTAGTAAAGGCAGTCTGATTTTTCATGGAGCTTTTCTTTTTATCTGGTTGGGGGCTGCTGTCACTCACTATGTAGGGGTGACGGGTATCATGCATATCCGTGAAGGGGAAACGGCAAATAGCATGATGAAAGAGGAAGGAACAGGGATGGAAAATGCTTCCTTGCCTTTCTCTGTAACTCTGAATGATTTCCGGTTGCAGCGCTATCCGGGTTCTCATAGTCCGATGTCTTATGAGAGTGACCTGGTGATTAAGAGAGAAAATGAATCTCCTTTACAGGCAACCATACGAATGAATAAAGTGGTTGATGTGGATGGTTACCGTCTGTTTCAGTCTTCATTCGATTCTGACGAACAAGGTACCGTGTTATCTGTGAGCTATGACCGTCCCGGTATGCAGCTTACATATGCGGGATATTTCCTTTTACTGGTAGGTTTTGTCTTGGCATTGTTCAGTAAGAAATCCCGTTTCGGGCGGTTGCGCAGAGAATTGGGAGAAATGAAAAAGAATACCCCTTTCTGCTTATTGCTCTTTCTGGCTTTATCCGGCATCTCCAATATGCAGGCATTGCGTGCACAACAACCGGCTGTCTCTTCACAACAATCTCTCGTCGCTTCACAATTACCTTGTGTTTCTTCCTTACATGCCGAAAAGTTTGGCAATCTGGTAGTGCTTAACCCTAACGGACGTCTCGAACCCGTCAACAGTTACACATCTGCCATTTTACGCAAATTGTATGGAGCCGATAAACTGAATGGCATTAATTCAGATCAATTCTTTTTGAATCTACTTTCTTTTCCCGATGAATGGGGAGCTTTTCCTTTTATCAAAGTGGATAATAAAGAACTTCTTCAACGCTTCGGCAGAGATGGCAAATACATTGCCTGGCAAGATGTATTTGATGCAGACGGCAACTATATCCTGACGAATGAACTGAACACGATTTACGCTAAACCGGCTGCGGAGCGAAAACGATTGGACTCGGATTTATTAAAACTGGATGAATCAGTAAACATCATATATCGCATCATGCAACACCAATTGCTACCGCTTTTTCCGGATGGAAACGACTTGCAGGGAAAATGGTATTCACCAGGTGATGACTTGAGCGCTTTTCATGGGAAAGATTCTCTATTTGTAACTAAAATCATGGACTGGTATATCTATGAGCTAGGAAATGGAGTTCGTTCCAACAACTGGAAGGAAGCGGACAAGGTAGTTGAAATGATGAATGTCTACCAACAAGCAAAGGCTAAAGTCCCCGCTATTGACAACCGAAAAGTGAAAGCCGAACTTCTCTATAATCAACTGGATTTATTTTTCTGGTGTCGTCTGGCCTACTTGATTTTGGGTGGTATCCTACTTTTCATTGCCTGCGGAGAGATTATTGCGGACTTTAAATGGGGAAGAAAAATTAGCAGTATTCTGATTGCTCTTCTGGCAATCGCTTTTCTCACACATACGGCAGGTGTCTTGTTACGTTGGTATATTTGTGGACATGCCCCTTGGGCAAATGCTTACGAGTCGATGATATGTACTTCCTGGATGCTGGTAGGTAGCGGACTCCTGTTTGCCCGCCGATTCCGTATTCTTCCCGCATTGGCAGGACTATTGGGCGGAATCATGCTTTTTGTAGCAGGCCTTAATCACCTGAATCCGGAAATCACTCCTTTAGTCCCGGTACTTCAATCTTATTGGCTGATGTCTCACGTCGCTATCATTATGATCGGTTACGTCTTTTTTGCTCTTTGTGCGCTGACAGGGTTGTTTAATCTTGTATTGATGAGTTTGCTTTCCGCCACCAACCGGGTGAAACTCTTGTTCCGTATCCGTGAACTGACGCTACTGAATGAAATGGCAATGATTCTCGGTCTGTTCTTTATGACCGCCGGAACATTTCTTGGAGCTATCTGGGCCAATGTCTCTTGGGGTAGATATTGGGGATGGGACCCTAAAGAAACTTGGGCATTGATTTCAATCGTTGTCTATGCATTGGTGCTTCATATCCGCTTTATTCCTCTCCTGAAAGGAAAGACCACCTGGTGTTTTAATCTGCTTTCCGTTGTTGCCGTCCTTTCGGTTATAATGACTTGGTTTGGGGTGAACTACTATTTGAGCGGTCTGCATTCTTATGGAAAAACCGAAGGAGGAGATTTCTTGTTGTGGATATGGGGATTGGGTGTATGCCTCGTACTTGTTTTGGCGTTGTTTGCCCGCAGACGTTTAAAGAAACTCTCTGCCACATTTTCGTCTTTCTTTTAAGTATTATACGGGGAGAAACAAAAATGTGGCAGATCATATAATCAATGACTTATCTCTGAAAATAGCCGAAAATAAGAGAAGTTTACAGGAAACATATACGGAGTTTCTGCTTTTTTCGGAAGGAAAACTGCATTTTATTGCCAATTATTTGAATTTCAGTATTTTGATTGTTCTATTGTCGTGTTTCCATCCTTTTTCTATTTCTGCATATTGTTCCAGTTCTTTGGTTGTGATTCCTCGTCCCGTATTCAGTCCCATCTTTTTATATACTTGTTTCAGCATACTTTTCACTTCCTGAACGGAAAGCTCCGAACCTATGGGAAAAGTACGTTGGATAGAGCTACGCATCTGCCCTGATTGTTTAATCGTATGCTCACTGCTTACATTCAATGCAGTCCGTAATTTATTCTCATTATAGTCAGATTCACGAATGAAATCTCCTCCAAATCGGCAGAAACAATCGTATATATACCTGTCATTGGTCGTAGTAAGCAGATTTCCCAGCATACGTTGGTAGCGTTTTTGTACTTTCTTGTCAGTAGTGCGGCTCATCTTCTCCATTTCTTCCAGCTTACGGACGATCAACTCTGCCCGTTTCTTTTTTGCCAGGCGATGCTGGATTGCCATACGTTCATTATCCGAAACCGGCATGAGACGTTCCTCATGAGAGAATATAAAATAATCAGTCTGTTGATAGGCACTGCAAAGCAGATCGGTGGACGTGTATAGTCGCTTCACTTGCTCTTTCTCATATAAATTTGCTATTAGAAACGGATCAGGTTTTCCATTCGCATCCAGATAGGGGAGATATGAATTTTCTCCGATAGCTTCCTGCAACAGAGTACGTTCACCAATATTGGAGGTTTGTGCCAGTTGAGTTTTCCATCCGTTGAAGATATGGGAAGCGCCTTGTATCCAATTATCAATTTCATTGGTTGACATACATTCCAGATCCGGGCGGATGGAAGCGATATGTGTCACGGTATTTACTCCCCCTCGGAATCGTCCGATGATTTGAATGGCTTCGGTAGTAGGATCGATAACCGATTGGGTTGCGCCATGCAAATCACTGATGAGAATCACATGTGGCGGGTTTTTACATATGATATCCACCGCGGAGTAGAAACGTGAAGTGAAGAAGTTGTAACGTTCCAGTTCGGTAATCATCATTGATTTTTTGCGTCGGTTGCCTTTCCATAGTTTGTATTGTCCGTCTTCACTACAAAAAGTGCAGGCATTGTTCAATTCGGGAATCAATCGGTAGAAACTATCTATCGAATCGATACTGTTGCAGAAGATGCAGACCGTGCCGCGTTTCGCTTCAATCACCTCCTGCAAAGTTTCCAGAACATTGTTGGTGGTGATTAGTTTCAGCTTTTGACGATATTCGTAATCCGGCTGAATCAGTACCCGCATGAAACTGTCGAAGCGATTGTCTTTTTCGGGTACGATGGGAGTGGCCGAAATCAATGCCTTATGCTGAAAATGGAAAAAATCATTCATCGGTTCGCGGATAGAATCACGGTAATGCACGTCCTGCACTAGCTTTTCACATTCATCAAACAAGATGAAGCACTCTGTATACATATCTATATCTACAGCCAGCATGGCTTCTTTGATTTTGGTGAAGCCTTCGGGAGTAGTCAACAGTTTGTAATGTTTGTCTTGGTTCTTCTCCAGAAAGTCTGTGATTTGCCGGACGCTGACTCCTTTATAGATAGCCAATGAATTTTTGTGTACCTTTGCTTTAGACTCAATAACAGGTACGTTGGGCTCAATAATGATAGACTTTCGGGGTGCCGTCAATTCGCAGTGTGTAGCTCCCAATCCGGGAAGGAGTTTATTAATGATACAATTGGTCGGGATGAAGTCTTTGCCGGCACGTTTCAATGCATCCGCAAAGTATTCACCTTTTCGGATGGAGTAGATTCTATCGTATTCCATGTTGTTTTAGTATTTTCGTTTGTTGTGTCTTTCCGGATTATATTTCTCGAATCCGGCTGCTGTTATCGCTTTTTTCAAACGTTTTTCAGCTTTGAATACAACATTCTTCACCTCTATGGATTCTGCACGGTGGTTTTCACCTGGTTCTTTGTCTTCGCAGAAACTGCCGTTCAGAGAAAAACTGCCGAAATCATCCAGATTGACAATATTTCCATCTTTCAGAATGGCCTCTATTCCCTCCAGTACCATACTTAGATTTTTGTATGCGTCGCCTTTGGTGATATTGTTTTTGTCAGCTAAGTATTCAACAAAAGCTTTGGTATCCAAAGTGTCCCATGATAATAGTTGTACCCGTACATTCGTTTCTTTGTCGCCGGTAAAAGTATCCGCAAAACGAGTGGTTTTATAAAGTATGCTCATAAATCTAATTTCTTTTAGATGACTATTATGTATTGCAGTTGAGTAAATCCAGAAATGGACTTGTGTAACTGGGTGGTTGCACAAGTATAGCTGAATGGTTGCTCAAGTGCAACAGATTAATTCATGCGGATGAATTTGCTAAAAGATAAGGGGGAATTATTAATATATCGAGTAGAACTAATTACATCTTCCTTATGAATTGGTAAAAACATCTTGTCGATTAAGACAGTACAAAGATAGGGATAATAATGTTTATTCTATTTAAAGAAGTATAGAAATTTATATATTAGTAGATAATATAAGAAATACAAACAATATTGTTCTTCATTCGTAAGAAATATGCAGATTATATTATTATACTCTTTTTAGAGGGATATGCTAATTTATGTCCTCTTCCTATCTATCTCGTTTTCACATTTTCTGTCATCAAGAATAGTACCATTGTCTATATCTTCATTATATTTTTAAACAATACTCTTCATAATAAGTGTCATTCTTATAATTGTTTTGTCAATTTTGTGACTTTCTCTCTAATGTCAAGTCTTGATCAGATAGATTCCTCTTAATCATAAATATTCGTAGTACTTTCATTGAATAATCTATACATGTGTGGATTGGCGGAATAAAAGCTAATCTAATGGAAGAATGTGATGAGCGAAATTTAATATTAAAAAATAGAAATGATTGAATTATGGCAAACAATGAAAAAATATGGGCAATAGCGAGAAACGCGGCATTTCGGGTTGATTTTATAACAAATGGAAGAGAATTGCATTTGTACACGACTGCGATTTATTCTGCTATGATGTGGGGTTGGGGCAAACGTATTGAAGAGAAAGAAAAAGAAGCCCTGCAAAATGACAAGTTAATGAAGTAATAACACTAAAAACTAATATGATGATTAATGACTTTTTTAGAATAGGAGAATTGATATCTGTACATATACAGAAATCTGAATTAGAGAGGAAAGAAGCAGAGCTGGCTACTCCAATGCTTACTGACTTGGAACATATTCCGCAGATATTCGAATGGTTCTGCGAATTATCTGGTGATAGTGGAGATGGAGGTAAACTTAATACTGATAGAAAAATGCAATTTCTTATTATCATTATGTTCTTTTATTCCCCTATTAGCTTGACCGGGCATAGAATACCAAATGGCATCCGGGATATATTGACGGAATTATTAGGTTATAAGTCTAAGTCCGCAGTGTCCAATCATTTAAAAAATCTGGTACCCACTTATGATAATTATAGAATGTTTAGAGAAGAGGTAGATCTTCTTTATGCCAGTATACGGAGTCGTTTAGAAGATCGGGGAATGTTGCCTTACATTCTTATTTTGTGACTTTTGTTGAGATGTCACGGCTAGGAGGACTGAAAATAGCTCCGTTGTTAATAATGGCAGTACTTTTACCATCGAATTAGAAAACAAGATTTCTGTAGAAACTGCAAAAAAGAAAAAATCAAAAGCTAGCTTTTTTTATATATAAATTATTAATTAAAAATTTAAACAATTTGAATTATGGCACAATTATCTTGGGGAAAACCCACCATTGAGTTTGGAAAATGTGGAGCTAACGGAGCTGCACCTACAACATGGACAAAACTTGCGTACGATCCGGTTGAAAGTTCAACCAAACTTACTCCTACTAAAGGCGAAAAGAAAGAAGCTAAAGTAGAAGGAGGCGAAAATGAAGCTGTTAAGTATGCAAGAAACACCTATGCATTCGAGTTTGAAATCCGTGCAGCGAAAGGCCGTCAGAAACCGATCGAAGATTCAGATGGAGTAGTTGAGGGCGAATACGCTTTCCGCCTTACTCCGGAAGATGCAACTTGCGAAGGTATTCTGATAGAGCGCTCTGTAGTTTCTCTCGAGGAATCTTATGACACTGCCGAGGGTAAGAAATGGAAATATACCGTAGACGTGTTGAAACCTAACGAAGGCGATCAGGTGAAACCTTACACACCTTCTGCTGAAGAAGGAAAGTAATTTTATTTTTTTTGTTAACGAAGAGCGCTAGTGCTGGCCACAGCGCTCTTCTTATATAAATATATTGCTATGAGTTTTAATAAAGAGATGGAATTAAGTATATCCGATGCTATTATTGAGAAACCTATTCGTTTTAGTGTTGGCAAGTCTAAATTATGCCTTTATCCGCCCACGCTTGGAAAGATGCAAATATTGAAGAATCTGTATTTTTCTATGGATGTGAATATGAAGCTTTTGTCAATTAATCCATTGGCTGAAACGTTGAGAGTCTGTACGGAGAAATCAGATATAGTTTGTCAAATTATAGCTTATTCTACGTCCGATGGTAAGAAAAGTGTTTTAGATATAGAGAAAATTCTTCATCGTGCCAAGTTTTTTGAGGATAATATATCGGTGGAGGACATGGCTACGATTCTGACTATTATTCTTTCAAATGACAAGATTGAAGAGTTTATTCAGTATTTTGGGATAGATGCCGACCGGGAAATGAAGACTCAAATCAGTCGGATTAAAGGGGAAGGTAGTAGTATCACTTTCGGAGGAAAAAGTATCTATGGACTATTAATTGACTTTGCTTGCCAGCGTTATGGCTGGACAATGGATTATGTGCTTTGGGGAATTAGTTATGTGAATCTAAATATGCTGTTTGCAGATGCTATCACCACCGTGTATCTAAGTGATGAAGAACGAAAAAAACTGGGACGTGGTGATGGGAGAATGGTTGATGCAGATGATCCTAAGAATAGGGATTTGATTAGGAAGATGATTAGTGAATGATGTCTTGGATATTATAGCCTACATCTCAAGTATTAATAGTCTACACATTGAGTATTAATACTTGAGATGTAGATTATATGCATTTTTAGTTTTTCGGTGTATACATTATGATAATGCCAGACGCTCCGATTGATAATGAAACAAATTTATTATAATTGCTGCTATTTCCATCAATAAAATAGAAAACATCTTCCTTTTGAAATGCAGCCTGGTATCTTTCTATCAAAAAATCCATAATAACAGAACTGTATGAGGATTTCACTAATGCTCCAGCTCCGTTCATTTTGCCATCCTTGAAAGCATATGCTATTTCGCTTGCTGCGCTTCCGCTATTACCACGATATTTGATTGTTGTGCTTGTTTCGGATAGTAATTCTCTATTTTCTCTTCCTTTTAATTCTGCTTTTGTTATTCCGAAATCTAAAATGGGTTCGCTATAGGTGTTATATTTAGGAGCAACTTCTACTGCACATTTTACTTCTTCAGTACCGTTAGAAGCTACAATAAATGTTTTTCCTACATGCTTCCCTTCAATTACTCCATTTTCATTTACGCTGGCAACAAAATCATTTTCTGAAGTCCATTCAACTTTCCCTGATGCTTTTAGCTGTTCAGTTGTTTTATAATTCAGTGTGACAGTGGATTTGTTCAATGATAGTTTAGCGTTATCATCATCGCTGCTACATCCATACAAGAACAGAAATGCCAATACAGGTAATAAAAATAATACTTTTCTCATGTTTTTATGTTTTTATTTGTAAATAATAATTTTATTAAAACGATTCTATATAAAGAAGTTATATCAGATTCATTACTAACAAATCCATTTTACAGCTTCTTCCATATTTAGGCTTTGAAGATTTATTGCCATCCGTGTAAGTGATTACTCCGTCATCTGTAACAGATTCAGCACTTTTGCTATTGTCGATACTCTTGTTTTCATTCACGAAGATATATACAAAGCTTATTTTGATATTTCTTTTTCGTAATTTTTCCATTTAGTGTACATGTTTACGTGATTTTTTTATTTAGTTAATTCGTCATCTTTTGAATAATTAGTTATCAATATAGGCAATAGAGCCAATAGGAAGAGTTCTTTTTTCATTGTTTTATATTTGAAATTAGTTTTGTTTGAGTAATATTTTTTTTAGTTTTGGAGTATAAATCTGTTTGTTTTATTGTATTAATAATTATGTAATTATTTCCTGAGACAAAGGTAGTGATATATTTTCTAATTTAGTCGTTATTGAAAAAAAATATATTAAATCTTCCACTTTTGTATAAGTGATAGGTGTTTGTTGTGTATATATGTCCAAGATATTGGCTATATATACACAACGTGCTGGATATATATGTCCAATACGTTGGACATATATGCGCAGTATGTTCAAAGTTAATGATGTAATGGATAGTCCCCAAAATATCAGAATCCTGTTTTTCATTTACACAAAATTATGAACAGTGCTTTCTAAATAGATTGATGCCATAACTTTTAGTTATTTTATCGATTTCGTTTGTCTTATTTGTTTTTACTTGTAGCTTACCTTCTTGTCCTTTGTGAGTAGGTTCTTATAAACGGAATAATCAACTTCGAAATATGTGTAGTCTATTAGCTCTGGTAAGGCCTTAGGATATAAAATGAATCGTACAACGTCCTGACCGTCAGAATCTGTGATACGTTTCAAAACTATAAAATTAATAGGTGGATAGTCTTTTTTCCATTCTTTGTTAGCATATTCTTCTCCGTATGCTCTTTTATTGGATTTATATAGTGTTTCTGTGGCAGAGAGAAGCGTTTCTCCTAAACTCAAAAAGAATGGAAATGAGTATTCTGCGTGTCCTTTATACATACTATGGTAGAAGCGTGGTATAATTGAGAGTGTCTGATTGGTAGCAAGCGATGATAAATGGCTATAATCATCATCAGAAAGTAATGCTGCCATTATTGTTCGTGAATACATCCATTCTTTTTTCAATGCAGGATAGCGCCAAGAATATCTATAAAAGTCCAAAAAAAGATAACGCTTATTATTATATTCTCCTATGAATATGCTGTTGAAATTTTCGATAGCTACTCCTTCGCCAAGATATATGCGTTTTGTGTTTTTGCGACTTTCCCAGCGTCCCGTTTTACTGTTTTGTTGCCAATATAGGGCAGATTTTATTTCTTTAGATTTATAAGATAGCGCTGTAGGATCACTATTAGTTCTGCTTTGGGCATTGCCAACTAAAGAGACTATAGTAGCTATAAATAGAAGAAAAAATACTTTTTTCATGGAATTATTTATTTTCAGAGTTATGGTGATGAGACATACACATAATTGTTCTTTTG